>Ga0213831_1000582_pt1 | contig 19806 bp, 16 predicted proteins | sample SWATP12_FD_163421 | JGI IMG/M metagenome (GOLD analysis project Ga0213831, IMG submission 163421) | Coastal seawater microbial communities from Marineland, Florida, United States - SWA TP1 #2 | ecosystem: Environmental > Aquatic > Marine > Coastal | place: USA: Florida | collected 2016-08-06 | reverse complement strand
AATATCACGATAAAACGTGCAATGTTTCAGACGCGGGATGGAGCAGTCTGGTAGCTCGTCGGGCTCATAACCCGAAGGTCGTAGGTTCAAATCCTGCTCCCGCAACCACATTTAAAGCCCTTGCTTACGCCGGGGCTTTTTTGTTTGTCATAAACAGTATCCCGGTCAATTTTCCTCAGTTTTGCCGCTCCGGAGCTTCCACACTATTTGAAATAACTCCATTGAGATAAGTTTAGCTTATTTTCTGCCAGTCCTAGCAGTCGCCAGAACCTGTTAATTGTAAGCGTATTTTCAGCGTTTTTGTGTTCGTTAGTGACCGGTGGTACCTTCTTTTCTGTTTGCATTCTAAGTCCTCAAAGTTGTTGTGAGTGAGGATTGTTATGTTTATTGCTGTACTTCACCAACGATTAAAATTACGCTTTGATATAAGTTAAACTTATTTTTATTTGATATGGATAAACGTCTGCGCTGGTTAAACAATTTAATGTGCTTTGAAGTGGCAGCCCGGCACCAGAGTTACAGCAAGGCTGCTGAGGAGTTGTTTATTTCTCAGGCGGCGGTTAGCCAGCAAATGCGCCAATTAGAGAGTAAACTGCAGGTAAAGCTGTTTAACCGCGAGGCCAGAAAAATGCGCCTTACAGAGCCTGGTAAAGTATTGCTCAGCGCTTGCCAGAAAGGCTTTGGTGAGGTGATTGATGGGTTAAATCAGGTTCAGGAAGCGCCCCTTGACGGCGAGTTAAAAGTCAGCTCAACCCAGGCTTTTTGCGCTCTGTGGCTGGTACCGCATTTATTTGAGTTCTTTAAACTTCACCCTGGGATCAATGTTAATGTGCTGGGCTCTAACCGCATAGAAAATCTGCATGATGGGACTATTGATGTGGCCATACGCTTTAGCACATCAAGCGCGGGCCTGACAGATGAGTCGTTAGTTATTGAACGCATCGACGAAAACGACGTTTACCCGGTGTGTTCCGGTGACTACCTTAGCAAAAATGCCATAAACGACGCTAAGAGTATGAAGAATGCCAGATTGTTTAGTCTGGCCTACGAAAATAAGGTGGACTGGGAGAGTTGGTTTGAGTTTGCCGGGGTTGAGGTAACCTCAAACCAACTGCAAAAAACCGAAGTTACCTCCAGTGATCTTGCCTTATCTGCGGTGTTAGCCGGGCACGGGATTATGCTGGCATCAGACATTATGGTTGGCGAATACGTCAGGACCGGGCAACTGGTAATTCCATTGGATATACCGCATCCGGTGAGTTGGAAATCACATTTGGTTTACGCAAAGAATAACCCCAAGCAGAAACGGATTGCAGTGTTTTGCCAGTGGGTGAAAGAAAACCTGATCAGGACACAGGGTCCGGGCCCTTTATAAGCGGTTACAGGCTTGTATTAGTTTCAGTGTAGCCCGTTACGGCAGAACGCTGGCGCAATGCAGTGTTGTGCACTATATTGCCAAAACAGACTAAACCCGATATTAAAGTCCATATTCTGCGGTAGCCTGCCGAACAGCCCCTGCAGTTGGCTCACGATAGTCAGACACACTATGAACGATAGCAATTCTCCACCTTTTACAAAACAACCGCAGCCAGCACTTCAGGAAGCCGTGAGCAATGAAGCGGTGAGCGGATTAGTAGCCGGGGTATCCCACGAGATAAATACGCCTCTGGGCGTCAATATTGGCAACTGCACGTTATTAATTGAATTGCTCGAGGAGGTTTCCAAAAAATACAACACCGGGGCGCTTGATGCGGAATCCTTTGGTGAATTCCTGGATACCGCCAAGGATTTGTCGGCCAGTATGCTCAAAAACATGCGCAAGGCATCTAAACTATTGTCTACCTTTAAACAGGTAGCGGTAAAAAACACTGATGAAGCGACAATGTTGGAGCAGGTAGATATTGCTGAGTGTGTTAATGAGTTTGTCGCAGCTCACGGTATGCATAACCAGACTTCACAAATCACTTTCGCCGTCCAAATTCCACCTGGTGCTGTGGTTACCACTTACCCTGCGGTGATTACGCAAATACTAACCGCCTTAACGTCAAACACCCTTATTCATGGGCTTGGCGTGGGCAAACGTCAACACTGTTGTATAACCTTGTCACTGGCGCCGGCAGGCGACGGTTACCAGTTTAATTTTGCCGATGACGGCGTGGGCGTTAGTGAAGAGCTTCTACCGAAAGTTTTCGATCCGTTCTTTACTACTCGCAGAGGAGCAGGGAATGCCGGGTTAGGTTTAAGTATTGTGCATAACTTAGTCAGAGAAGTGCTTAAAAGTGAAGTTTATTATGAAAGTCAGCCCGAAAACGGTTTTAAAGTGTCTTTTAAAATCCATAATCTGGCACCTTGTCAGCCAACTGACGAAAGCTAGTGCCTTGTTTTACAGAGCGAATGTGGCAACCTATACCGGTTAATAAATTATTTTTATAAAACTTGCGTAATTGAATGATTTAGTTTTGCACTAGCGTTTGACAAGCGTAATGGATTTACGGCAATCTTTATAAAATAAGGGAAGCTCGATATTTACTTTTGTTAATAGATGGCTGGCAATAAGCAGGCAGGCTTAGTTAGCGACGACGTTGTTTATAAATACTAAGGCCTACTGTAATGCCGTCTGTTTCGGACCTGTTTTCCATTCCCGATACTTCTTTACTCCTGGTGGGGGAATATAACCTTTCATTGGTGATGCTCTCTGTTGCCATTGCCGTGTTTGCCTCTTTTATGGGATTTCAGGTAGCGACTCAGGCTGCCAATGCCAAAACCCGCCGGGGACGCCGGGGATTGCTTGGTGTAGGAGCGTTTGCTCAGGGTAGTGGCATCTGGTCGATGCATTTTATTGGTATGCTGGCTTTTGAACTTTGCACACCGGTTTCTTATACCTGGTTTACCACCCTGCTTTCTATGCTACCTGGAATAGCCGCTGCGTGGGTGGCCCTTAACCTCCTGACTCAACACAGTATCAACAACAAGCAAATTGTTTTTGGTGGGGTGTTAGTGGGCGCCGGTATTGGCGCCATGCACTATATCGGCATGGCTGCCATGGATATGGCGCCGCTGCTGCGTTATGACCTGAGCATCTTTTTATTATCGGTGGTCGTAGCCGTGGTACTGGCGATGATCTCGTTATGGGTAAGACACGGCTTGCAGCGCCTGTTACACAATAGGCTCACCACGTTCACCACCAATATTCTGGCCGGGGCGGTAATGGGCTGTGCCATTTCAGCCATGCACTATACAGGTATGGCGGCCGCTCGCTTTGTTAGTCCTCCCGGGCTGGAACTGTCGGATCAACCTTCAGAAATGTCGTTCTATCTGGCGGCCAGTGTTACTTTTATCGCATCCATTATGATTGCTCTGGTGCTCGGGATCAGCTTATTGGTTAAATACCGTGAGGCATCAGCCGATGCCCGTCGTTCGCAGGTCAGAATGATTAGCCTGATGGAATCTGCCGTTGAGGGTATCCTGACCATTAACGACGAAGGCATTATTCAAACCGTAAATGAAGCGGTAACCACCATTCTTGGCTGGCAACGAATGGAACTGGTGGGCACGCCACTCACCGAGTTTCTGCCCGAGGACCGCCGTCACCTATACAGCTATCGGTTCTTTAAATATGCAGAGGAACCTGAGGGGATACAACTGATCGGTAACAGTCGCGATGTAGAAGCGTTTAACCGCGACGGTAAGCTAGTACCATTACGGATCAGCCTGTCGCATACCCAGGTTGCCGGAGAATCCCTGTTTATATTGTTTATTGCCGATATCAGTGAACGACTGGCGATGGAAAAAGTCATTCGTGAGAACGAACTGAAGTTCCGTTCACTGATTGCCAATATCCCGGGCATCGCGTATCGCTGTTTGAATAAGCATGACTGGCCCATGGTGTTTATCAGCGATGCGGTAAAGAAAATTACCGGTTACGACCCGGATGAATTTTTACTGCCAGACCCGACGGTAAGCTTTGTTGATTTATTTCATCCGGATGATCTGGAAACAATCGAGCAGGCGCTGGTTGGACAAACCGAATACAGTATGGAGTACCGTATTTTCAACAAAGCTGGTGAGATCCGCTGGTTGCGTGAGCATGGCCGGTATATTCGTGGCGATAACAACGAAATCCTCTGGCTGGATGGTTTTATCATGGATATTACCGATCGCCGGCAAATGGAAGATGACTTGTTGATCGCTAAAGATGCTGCGGAACAGGCTGCCGCGGCCCGAGCCGCATTCCTGGCCAACATGAGTCATGAGATCCGCACGCCAATGAATGCCGTGATTGGTTTTAGTGACATCCTGCTGGATACGCCGCTCAATACTGAACAACACAAGCACCTGTCGACGATTAATCGTTCAGCCCGCTCATTGCTACATTTGTTAAATGACATCCTCGACAGTGCCAAACTGGATAAAGGAAAGCTGGAACTGGAGTTGGTGGATTTTATTCTGAGCGAAGAAATCGACACGGTGATATCTACTTTCTGGCTGGAAGCTAAACGTAAGGGACTCGACTTACAGGTGAAACTGGACGATAACCTCGCACAGGGCTATCGCGGCGCGCCAGAACGTATCCGTCAGGTACTGAGCAATTTAATTGGCAACGCGGTGAAGTTTACCGAGTCAGGCCAGGTCAGTCTGCGCGTGAATCAGGTTAACGACGACCATGTGCAATTTACTATCACCGACACTGGCATTGGTATGACACAGGAACAATGCCAGCGGGTGTTCGATGCGTTTGCACAGGCGGATGCCTCGATGTCAAGACGCTTTGGTGGCACAGGCCTTGGTACCACGATTTCCAAGCAGCTGGTAGAGTTGATGGGCGGCTCTATAGAGGTTCGCAGTAAGCCGGGAGAGGGAACGGCGTTCAGCTTTATATTGCCGCTTACCGCTATCGACAGTACAAGCCATGTACAGCGCCTCCATGCCATTCAGTTACCCGCCCTGCGGATCTTGATTGTGGATGACATTGAACAAAATATCGAACTGCTCAATTTATTACTTAAGCGCAGCGGTCATAGCGTGGATATTGGCCGGGATGGCCAGCAGGCCCTCGAACAGATGGCGCATCATCAGTACGACGTGGTGCTGATGGATTTGCAAATGCCGGTGCTGGATGGCTTAACCGCTGCCCGTCAACGTCGTGAATACGAAAAAGCCAATGGTCTCAAGGCAACCCCGATTATCGCACTGACCGCCAGCGTACTGGCTCAGGATAAAAAATCGGCTAGTGAGGCCGGCATGGAAGGTTTTGCCAATAAGCCCATCGACTTCCCGGTACTGTGTAATGAAATCGCCCGGGTGCTGGGCATTCAGGGCAGTGCGCTGGCAATGCGTGCGGAACCCAAGGAAGCGCTTCTTATCGACTGGTCCCGTGGCGAGAGTTTATGGGGTTCTAAACATAAGTTGGTAAAAGAAATAAAGCGCTTTTGTAATGATATCACCCTTGCCAGGGAAACCTTTGCAAGCCTGACTGAACAGCAGGACTTCACAGATCTGAAAGCCTTGGTTCATCGTTTTAAAGGTGTGGCTGGCAACCTCGGCCTGATAAAAATCATGCATGCCTGCAAAGCTATCGAACAGGATTGCTACGATAAGGTGGCGCCTGCGGATTCGGTAGCAGACCTGTACAACCTGGTTCCAGCAGTTCAGAGCGCTGTTGCTACGGAGCAGGAAAGTGCGCTGGAGCAGTCTGCTGTAGTCGATAGTCAGGCATTAAGGGCTATACTGGAGCGTATTGTGCGTTCAGTTGAAAATAATCGCATTGAAGAGGCGGAACTAGCCTTGCTGGGTGGCTACCAGAACAGCTGCTTTGCCAATGACATTCAAGCGATACTGGATGCCATAGAAGACTTTGAATTTGAACAGGCGATTACATTGCTGTCTGCACTAATCGACAAACTGGACGAATAGTAACCATGCATAACACTGCTCTAAAACCGACTATTTTGGTGGTTGATGATGAACCGGCAAACCTGAGGGTGCTCAAACATTTGCTGGCAGAGCATTACACTCTGGCATTTGCCAAAAATGGCCCTGAGGCACTACGTGTGGCAGAGGCCCAGTTACCGGATCTTATTTTGCTTGATGTAATGATGCCCGGGATGACCGGCTTTGAAGTGTGTCAGGCGCTAAAAGAAAACGTCATTACCCGGGCTATCCCGGTGATTTTTGTCACTGCACTGAGTGAGGAGCAGGACGAAACGGAAGGGTTTGCGGTCGGCGGCGTGGATTACATTACCAAGCCTATCTCACCAACAGTGGTGAAAGCGCGCATCAAAACACATCTGTCGCTGGTACAGGCCGATGAACTCAAGCGCACCCGGTTACAGGTGGTACAGCGTCTGGGCCGTGCGGCTGAGTATAAAGATAATGAAACCGGGATGCATGTTTTGCGCATGAGTCATTACTCAAAGGTATTGGCATTGGCCTATGGTTTAAATGAAGAGCAGGCCGAGACTTTGCTGCATGCGGCTCCCATGCATGATATTGGCAAGATAGGTATTCCGGATCACATTATGCTCAAGCCCGGTAAACTTACCGATGAAGAATTTGCGGTGATGAAAACGCACCCGGAAATAGGTGCTGAAATTTTAGGCGAGGCAGACTCCGATCTATTACGGATTGCAAAATCCGTGGCGATGACCCATCACGAAAAGTGGGATGGCTCTGGTTATCCCAGCGGCTTACAAGGGGAAGATATTCCGGTAGAAGGGCGCATTGTGGCAGTAGCGGATGTGTTTGATGCACTCACCAGTAAACGCCCGTATAAGGAAGCCTGGACAGTAGAGAAAACCCTGGCGGTAATGAAAAGCGAATCAGGCAAACACTTCGAACCCCTCCTTATTACGTTATTAGAAGAAAATCTTGAGGAAATTCTGACCATTAAGGAACGCTGGCGGGAAGATTAAATTATCGTGACAATCCAGTATGAAGCGGGATTGGCGGTTGCTAAATCAACAAGCAGGCAGTATAATGCGTGTCAGATTATGGCTGGTACCGGTAATTAGTGATTACCTGCACCTATGCCTTACGGGTTTTTATTGTTGTATTGCACCAATAGCAACCTTGCCTGATATGGGCAAAAGGGACCGAATTTTTATTGCAAAAAGCCCCGTTTAATCGGGGCTTTTTGTTAGCTCGGTCTCACGCACAAAGCGATACCGAGCAAGGTATCAGTATATTGGGCATTATGCCCTTTTTTCGTTTTTGGAGGTTTGGATTGTCAAAGCTAGAGCAACGTTTAAGCGAAATGTTGAATCCGGCGGTAGAAGCATTGGGGTTTGAATTATTGGGAGTGGAGTTTGTCCGCGCCGGAAAGCATTCAATCCTGCGGGTTTACATTGATCATGAGAATGGCATCAACGTAGATGATTGTGCGGATGTCAGCCATCAGGTCAGTGCGGTCCTGGATGTGGAAGATCCAATCAATACTGAATACAACTTAGAAGTCTCATCGCCTGGTATGGACCGCCCGCTATTTAAAGAGGCGCACTATGCACAGTTGGTGGGCGAAACCGTCGCTGTCAGAATGGCATTGCCGTTGGATAACCGACGCAATTTCAAGGGGAAATTACTGGCGTGTGAAAATGGCACGTTAACTATCGAGGTCGATGGCGAGCAATTTAAATTGCCGTTCAGCGGGATTGAAAAAGGTAATTTGGTTCCAACATTCGAATAATACGGAATAAAACTGCGTGCCCATCCGCATGCAACCAGTGAGGCAAAAATGAATAAAGAAATTTTGTTAGTGGCCGAAGCCGTTTCTAATGAAAAACAAGTGCCAAGAGAAAAGATTTTTGAGGCGTTAGAATTTGCCATTGCAAGTGCCACAAAAAAGAAAAACGAAGGCGAAATTGAAGTACGCGTAAGCATTGACCGTGAAACCGGTGATTTTGATACGTTTCGTCGCTGGCTGGTTATTGCCGACGATCAGGAACAGGAAAACCCATTTGCGGAGTTGACCCTGTCAGCAGCCCAAATCGACGAACCGGAAATTCAACTGGGTGATTATGTTGAAGAACAGATCGAGTCGATAGCCTTTGACCGAATCACTACACAAACCGCCAAACAGGTTATTGTTCAGAAGGTTCGCGAAGCAGAACGTGCACAAATGGTTGCCGAATATGAAGATAAAGTTGGCGAACTGGTAACCGGTACCGTTAAAAAAGTTAATCGTGACAACATCATCATCGATTTAGGTAACAATGCTGAAGGCGTTATTTACCGTGATGATATGCTGCCGCGCGAAACCTTCCGTCCGGGTGACCGGGTGCGCGGCTTACTGTATGTAATCCGCCCTGAAGCACGCGGTGCGCAACTGTTCGTAAGCCGTACCCATCCGGAGATGCTGGTTGAACTGTTCCGTCTAGAAGTTCCGGAAATCGCTGAAGAGACATTAGAAATTAAATCCGCCGCACGGGATCCTGGCTCACGAGCCAAAATCGCGGTTAAGACCAACGATAAGCGTCTTGATCCGGTTGGTGCCTGTGTAGGCATGCGTGGTTCACGGGTACAGGCAGTATCCGGTGAGCTGGGCGGAGAAAGAGTCGATATTGTGTTATGGGACGAAAACCCGGCGCAATTTGTTATCAACGCAATGGCTCCTGCGGAAGTCGCATCCATTGTGGTTGATGAAGACACGCATACCATGGAAGTAGCAGTAGAAGCCGATAACCTGGCTCAGGCTATCGGTCGGAGTGGTCAGAACGTTCGTCTGGCAAGTCAATTGACTGGCTGGGAACTGAACGTAATGACCATTGAAGATTTGAACCAGAAACACCAGGCAGAAAACGAAAGGGTTCTGGCGGTATTTGTTAACGGTCTGGACATCGACGAAGACTTCGCAAGTGTCTTGGTTGAGGAAGGCTTTACTTCGTTAGAAGAAGTTGCCTATGTGCCAGTCAGCGAATTATTGGCCATTGACGGCCTTGATGAAGACACCGTTGAAGAATTACGTAACCGTGCACGTGCTGCACTGACCACTCAGGCGCTCGCTAACGAGGAATCGCTAGAGAGCTCAGAGCCCACCGAGGAACTGCTGAACCTTGAAGGAATGGACAAGCACCTGGCGTATGTTCTGGCAAGTAGAGGTATCATCGATTTGGAAGCGCTGGCTGAACAGGGCACCGATGATATCAGTGATGTAGAAGGACTGGACGAAGAGAAAGCCGGTGCATTGATTATGGCTGCACGAAACAAAGTCTGGTTCAACGAAGAATAAGGTCGACAAGGGGAAAAACGCGTAATGGCAGATGTATCCATTGAAAAACTCGCCAGTGATATCGGGACAAGCGTTGACCGGTTAGTGAGTCAGTTTAGCGACGCCGGCATTAAGAAAGCCGCCGGTGAGAACGTGACTGAAGATGAGAAACGCAAACTACTGGACCACCTGAGCAAACAGCACGGTGGCACCAATGGTGGTGAGCCTAAAAAAATGACGTTGCAACGTAAAACAACCAGCACGTTAAGCTTAGGTAAGTCGAAAGAAGTAAAAGTTGAAGTTCGTAAGAAGCGTACTTACGTGAAACGGACGGACATTGAAGAGCAGCGTCAGGCAGAAGAAGAAGCCAAGCGCCGCGAAAAAGAAGCCCGTCTGAAGCGTGAAGCGGAAGAAAAAGCGGCTGAGGAAGCTCGTAAAGCGGCAGAAGAAAAAGCGCGTAAGGCAGAAGAAGCCCGTAAAGCGGCGGAAGAAGAAAAAGCCCGCCGTGCTGAAAAAGCCAAGCAGGAAGCTGCTGCTCGTGCAGAAGCCGAGTCTGAGCTGTCAGAAGAAGAGTTAAAAGAACAGGAAGAAGCGCGTCAGGAAGAAGAGCGTTTACGCAAGCAACAGGAAGAAGAAGCGCAGCGTAAACTGGAAGAAGACGCGAAAAAAGCCGCTGAAGAAGCGCGTAAACTGGCTGAAGAAAACGAACGTCGCTGGAAAGAAGAAGAAGAGCGCCGTAAGAAAGAAGAAGCCGAAGAAGTGCACATGCACTCAAACCGTTACGCGCAGGAAGCGGAAGACGAAGAAGACATGCAGGTTGAGCGTTCTTCACGTCGTCGTAAGAAGCCTAATAAGAAAGCCAGTGAAAGTTTAAAACAAGGCTTTAACAAGCCTGCTGCACCCGTTGAGCGTGTGGTTAAACTGGGCGCAACCATCACGGTAGGCGAACTGGCCAGCCGTCTGGCAATCAAGGTGCAGGAAGTCATTAAGGCCATGATGAAAATGGGCGAAATGGCAACCATCAACCAGGTGCTTGATCAGGACACTGCCGTACTGGTAGTGGAAGAAATGGGCCATAAATATGAGCTGGTTAATGACAACGCCTTAGAAGACGAGTTGTTAGCAGGTTCCGGCAATGGTGATAAAACCACCCGCGCGCCGGTAGTAACCATCATGGGTCACGTTGACCACGGTAAAACCTCACTGCTTGATTACATTCGTCGCGCCAAAGTGGCAGCCGGTGAAGCAGGTGGTATTACTCAGCACATTGGTGCTTACAGCGTTGATACGGACAACGGTAAAATTACCTTCCTGGATACTCCCGGACACGCCGCCTTTACCGCCATGCGTGCACGCGGTGCCACGGCAACGGATATCGTTGTACTGGTTGTTGCTGCCGACGATGGTGTTATGCCACAGACTAAAGAAGCGGTTCAGCATAGTCGCGCAGCCGGCGTACCACTGATTATCGCTGTTAATAAGATGGATAAAGAAGCGGCGGATCCGGATCGGGTTAAAACCGAACTGTCGCAACTGGAAGTTATCTCTGAAGAGTGGGGCGGTGAGCACCAGTTTGTAAACGTGTCAGCCAAAACGGGTATGGGCGTTGATGAACTGCTGGAAGCGATTTCCCTGCAGGCTGAAGTACTGGATCTTAAAGCAACGCCAACCGGCCCTGGCCGCGGTATTGTGGTTGAGTCTCGCCTGGATAAAGGCCGTGGCCCGATTGCCTCGGTTCTGGTTCAGGAAGGTGAAGTGAAATCAGGTGATATCCTGCTGTGTGGTGAAGAATACGGTCGTGTTCGTGCCATGCGTGATGAGAACGGTAACGATGTCAAAGTGGCCGGTCCATCAACGCCAGTTGAGATTCTGGGCCTTTCAGGTGTACCGGTAGCGGGTGAAGACGCGCTGGTAGTACAGGATGAGCGTAAGGCGCGTGAAGTGGCCGGTAAACGTCATCAGAAGAAACGTGAGCTTAAACTGGCCCGTCAGCAGAAAGCCAAGCTGGAAAACATGTTTGCTAACATGGAAGCCGGTGACGTAAGCGAACTGAACGTAGTACTTAAAGCAGACGTACAAGGCTCTGTTGAAGCGATTTCTGAGTCACTCACTAAACTGTCTACCAGTGAAGTGAAAGTGAACATCGTAGGTAGTGGTGTAGGTGGTATTACCGAAACCGACGCCAGCCTGGCGGCGGCATCAAGTGCTATCGTGGTGGGCTTTAACGTGCGTGCCGATGCAACAGCACGACGCGTGATTGAAGCGGAAGAAATCGACTTACGTTACTACAGCGTTATCTATGACCTGATTGATGAAGTGAAAGCGGCCATGAGTGGTATGCTGGCACCAGAATTCAAACAGGAAATCATGGGTCTTGCCGAAGTACGTGACGTGTTTAAGTCACCGAAACTGGGCGCGATCGCCGGTTGTATGGTCACTGAAGGTACTGTTAAACGTAGTAACCCAATTCGCGTACTGCGTGAAAACGTGGTTATCTACGAAGGTGAGCTGGAATCCCTGCGTCGCTTTAAAGATGACGTTCAGGAAGTTCGTAACGGTATGGAATGTGGTATCGGCGTTAAAAACTACAATGACGTAAAAGTGGGCGACCAAATTGAGGTCTTCCAGGTAGTTGAAGTGAAACGCGAAATCTAAGCTCAGCGAATAACTAATGTATAGCGGGGGCTCTGAAGCCCCCGCTTTTGTCTGTGCAATAGTCCGCTACACTAACAGCAGGGCAGATTGCAAAACAGAGGAGAGTAACTATGGCTCGGGAATTTTCTCGGACTGATCGGGTTGCCCAGCAAATCCACAAAGAAGTGGCCAGTTTGCTGCAAAATGAATACAAGCACCGGGTAGGAAACCTGCCCTTCATTACGCTTTCTGATGTGGAGGTCTCCCGGGATCTGGCACATGCCAAAATCTTTATCACGTTTTATAACAGTGATGAGAAGGAAACCAAAGCGCAAATGAAACAGCTGGGCGAGAACACCGGTTTTCTGCGCAGCTTGTTGGCCAAACGCTTACGTATGCGTGCCGTACCGCATCTGCATTTCTTTGAAGATAAGTCGATTACGGAAGGCATGCGTATCTCGAACCTGGTGAGTGAAACTATCGCTCGTGATAAAGAACGGTCGAATAACGACGACGAGCAGGAATAATCAGGCATGGCAAGAAAACGCAAAGGCCGGGCAGTAAACGGCATTGTGTTAATTGATAAACCCCTGGGCGGTTCATCAAATCAAATTTTACAAAAGGTGCGCTGGCTATATCAGGCTCAAAAAGCGGGCCATACCGGTGCACTTGATCCGCTGGCTACCGGCATGTTACCGGTGTGTTTAGGTGAAGCCACCAAGTTTTCTCAGTATTTGCTCGACGCCGATAAAGAGTATGAAGTCACCGCCCGTCTTGGCATTCGTACCACAACGTCTGATGCCGACGGCGAGATTGTTGAAGAGCGTGATGTCTCGTGCAGTGAAGAGGAAGTTCGGGCTGCGTGTTTGTCTTTCTTAGGCAGCAGCAAGCAGGTGCCATCGATGTTTTCGGCGCTTAAGTACCAGGGAAAGCCGCTATACCATTATGCCAGACAGGGCATAGAAGTGCCTCGTGAAGCCAGAGATATCACTATTTTTGAGCTGGAAATTACGCGTATTGTACTCCCTGAAGTGGACATGCGGGTACGTTGCAGCAAAGGCACTTATATTCGTTCACTGGTCGATGATATTGGTCAGCAGTTAGGCTGTGGTGCTTATGTCACCCGGCTACACCGAACCAAAGTAGCAGATTACCCAACGCCTAACATGATTTCTGTGGAAGCCCTTGAGGCCATGGTGGAGCAGGAGATCAGCGAGCGTGATTATACGGCTATCGATGCGTTGTTGCTACCCATGGACACCGCTGTGAAAAGCTTACCAGCTGTTGAGCTATGCGCAGCTGAGACTCACCGGTTGCAGCATGGGCAGAGTGTAACGCCATTGCAAGCTGATAGCCTTGCAGAAGGCCAGCAGTATCGTATTTACGATAGCACTATCACACCCGCCCGGTTTCTGGGCGTCGGCGAGGGGGTCTGTGCACCGAAAGATCAAAAAGCCCCTGCTGATCAGGTGTTTGTTGCGCCCCGGCGCAGCGTGGTTTACAGCGCAGAATCGTAAACGCGTAAAATCACTTGCGCATGGTGCCATGCCAAGTATAATACGCGCTCAGTTTTGTCAGACTGAATTAGTGATCGGTCCGGCAGGTTAAAAAACAGGAGAAAATTATGTCACTAACTAAAGAAGAAACTGCAGGCATCGTTGCTGAATATGGCGTTAAAGAAGGTGATACTGGTTCACCTGAAGTACAGGTTGCACTGTTAACGCACAACATCAACAAGCTGCAATCACACTTTTCATCAAACAAGAAAGATCACCACTCACGTCGTGGTCTGCTGCGCATGGTTAGCCAGCGCCGTAAACTGCTTGATTACCTGAAAGGTAAAAACGCAGAGCGTTATCTTGATCTGATCAAACGTCTTGGTCTGCGTCGCTAATCAGCGATTGACCAACGGAAAAAAAGCGCCTGTACGGCGCTTTTTTTGTATCTGACCAGTGATCATTACGGGGTCAGGTAGCTATATACGGAAGGTCCGTTGGTTAAATGCGGGATAACGCTCTCTGTTTCCAACTCCCTGATAAGTACAATCAGCCGTCGTTCGATATGTTTGCTACCAATTTGATTATGGGCCAGAGCCAGGTTTCGTAACAGTAGTGCGACGGTATTTGGATACTCCAGGGGTTGACTTGTTAAAGCGCGATACAAAAAGGCCTGATAGACCGATTCATAGCTGATTTCACCGTAGCGGCTGTTAGCCAGTGACATTAGCTCCTCATCATCCGACGCGTGGCCTATAAAAGACAATTTTTCCTCAAATTCGCTCGGCTTCGACAAGCTGTAACGCAGGGCTTTTATGGTGGTACGTAGCTTTTGCCGGCCGGATAAAGTGCAACTAAAAAAATAATTTCTCAATGTGCGGGAGTGCTTGTAACGGCTCTTAATCGATAGGTAACGTTGCTCTACCTGCTCAGGGTGATAGTTGATGGCGCTTTGCATCGCCAGACTTATTACCACCATGTCAGCGAGTTGTAATTCAACACCTGAAGTCAACAGGTTGTCCACTTGTTGCAATAATTCTGAGGCCGCCGCCTTGCTGCCGCTGAATTGGCTAAGCTTTTGGTACAGTGATACAACCGCAGAGGGATGGTTGTGCAAAAATGCCGGCTGCTGGTAAGCGACCGGAGTAACACTGGTCAGGTTAAGCAAAGTGGCAATCAAATATCCTGAAACGGCCGACATAACAATCCTTGTAATGTTCATTAGTGGCTGATTAAAGTTAAAGTAACGCTTTTCCTGAAGAAAAGAAACATGCCTGTCGCAGGCTGCTTTGGTGCCAGTGAAATAAAGCATTCATCTTCCCTGGCCATATACACCGCCATGAGGCCACCTACAGTTCACCCGAGCGATTAAAAGAAGCCGTAACAGGCTGGTCTGGCGATATTGTCGGCAGAGCTGATTTGTGCCCACGCCCGGTCAAAAAACCAACAGCAGCACTAGTTGAAAGCATGGTCTGACTCAGTTTTGTATGTACTGCTTGGTGGTTATACGCGATACCTTGTCAATATAGGTGCAAAAAAAGCTACCGTATTAATGGTTAAATAGAGGAGAACAGTGCCGCTTTTTTAACCCTTAAAACGTTAATCTTGGGTTGGCGCTGATTGGAATAAAATGACCTGATTTCCCTCCGGGTCGGCAAGATAAATATATTGTGCACCCCAAGGCCGTTGCACAGGGCCTGATATAACAGCTAAATCGGGTAATTCAGTCAGGGTCTGATGGATATCATCAACCTCAAACTGTAAACTCAATGCCGGGTTTGATTGGGCTGAAGGAGAATAGGCAATTTCTAGCTGCGCGAACTCCGTGCCTGGGAGTGTTAAAATAGCCCCTTGATCGTTGCCTTGATGCCACTGTGTTAATACCTTTAAGCCCAGAGCAGTATAAAACCTGATACTGAGTTCATAGTACTTAGTCTCAATTCTGGTTTTGATAGCATAAAGTTTCATAGCCGTGGCGTCCTGAGGCACAATGAGTAGTCTGATTTTGCCGGTTTTAACGGTTACCCGATTAGCAGAATTTTAAACCCTATCAAGATTATGACTACGCCACCAAGTAATTCCGCTTTACTTTCCAGCCAGGTACCGGTTTTTGCACCAATATGCACACCCAGAAAACTAAAAATAAAGGTAGCAAAACCAATTATCAGGCACGCCAGCAAAGGGGGGAAGTCCATTAACGTCAGCGAGAATCCTGCGGCCATGGCATCAATACTGGTAGCTAGCCCCAGCAGTAACATGACATGAGGTGTGATTTTGGCGAAATCTTCTTCAATGCCTTCAGACAGTGCTTCAAACACCATTTTTGCGCCGATAAAGAGCAATAAGATAAATGCAATCCAGTGCGCAAAGCTGCCAATCAGGCCAAATAATCCCTGACTACCCAGGTAACCAATTAATGGCATAATGCCTTGAAAAACACCAAAATAAATAGCTGCTGACAGAGACAGCGACTTGGCATTAATAACATGTTTTGAGCCAAGCCCAATGGAAACAGCAAAGGCATCCATGCTTAACGCCAGGGCTAAAATAATCACTTCTAACATAAAAAAATCCGGAAAAAAATAAGCCAGTGGCCGGATAAGCGGAGCGAGTGCTCAGCCAAACGCTGATTTTACGGAAGAAGCCCAGGCTATAGCCAGGTGTCTGGTAGGTTTTTTTATTCGCTTTATCGAAAAAAAGAAACCTGAATCGTTAACTGGATGAAAATTGATAACGAGTGGCTATCTGAGTAAGGGTCGTCATTAACTCATCGAGTTCACTGGCCTTAGCGCGGGTAAGTTCACTTTGTTGCAACAATTCTCCGGACTGTTGGCTAATCCCATTAACCTGACTCTGAATGGTTTGTGTAGCAACCACCACTTGCCCGGTTGAGACTGCCAGATGTTGATTATCGTCACTTAACGCTAATACACTTTGCTGGCTTTGTTTGAGGGCGTTTTCTGTATGGTTAGCCTGCTCAAATGCCTCAGCCGTCAGCGTCAGATTGGCTTCCATTCCCTGCACGGTTGTTGATATGGAATCCACTATTTGTGCCAGTATGGTGTTGATCTGATGGGTCGATTGCTGAGTGCGTGAAGCAAGTGTACGAACTTCGTCTGCAACCACAGCAAAACCTCTGCCATGTTGACCCGCACGGGCGGCTTCAATGGCTGCATTGAGCGCTAGTAGGTTGGTTTGCTCGGCAATCTCAGCAATCACCTTTACTACCGAACCCACCTGATCCCCGGCGTTTTGTAGCAACGAAAGCTGTTGGGCAGACTCATTGATTTCATGCTGTAGCGTGGCTATCTGAGCGGCACTAACAGCCACCTCTTGCTTGCCCTGACTCACCAACTCCGCGGCAGATGCCGCTGAGTCGGAAACGCTTTTGGAATCTTCAGAGGCGCTGGCGATTTGCAGTCCTACCTCTGCAATAGCATTGTCCAGTTGAACCGCCAGGCCGGATAAATGATGGGCTTGTTTATCAGAAGAAGCGGCTGATTCAATAAAGGTCAGGCTTGCACTGCGCAGTTGGCTTGTCATAGCGTTTAAGGCGGTATAATCCTCGGTTAAGGCTTTAATTAAGCTTTTCAGGGCATTAACTACCTGTCCTAGCTCATCATTACTGGCATGGGGAAACGTCACCTCCAGGTTCTTATCGTGACTCAGGCTGGTGAGCGCTGCGGTAATGCTCAGTAGAGGGATGACCAGTTTTTGGTATAGGTAGCGATAAGAGAGCAAGGCCACCATTACAACCAGCATCACTGAGGCGTAATTAATCCAGCGCATCAGGCCGAGGGTGACACTAACTTCTTCGGTGGCCTGAAACACCTGCTGAGCTGACTGTTGGCTTATCAGGCTGAGCATTTTGCGGCTGGTGTTCTTGGCATTTTCAATCAGAGTCAGAGCGTGCCTTGCCGCATCCCAGTCGGTATCCGCTGCACTCAGAATAGCCTCCAAATGGTCCATGGCAGTAAATAATTCATGCAGGGAGGTTTTCAGAGCCTCAGTGTTAAACAGGTGACGCTCACCTAACTGTGAGAGTTTATCGTTTAGTTGCGACTTCAACTGTTCATAGCGTTCAGTATATGTATCACGGTCAATAGTGTAACCATACAGAGCGAAGCTCAGGTTATGTAGTTGGGCCAGCTCATCCAGTGTTTGGTTCAGTAAGGTGAATGCGGGCAGAGTATGCGTCGTAAAGTGACGGTTTTGCTGATTGATTTGATTGAGACTTAACTGAAACATTATGCCAGCCAGCACCATGGCTATAATAAGCACCAGGTAGCCTACCATCACTTTGCGGCCAATCGATTTCAACATGTCAGCTCTCTCTATATCTGATATACCGCAACAGACCCGATAAAGAGAGAGTTTATTTCATCTGAAATTGACAATTGATGAGTTAATCCTGGCTTATGCATCTGCTCAGCACCGAATGGTGAGCTGGTGACAGCCCAACAAATAGCCCCTTATATTATTGCCGGCAATACACTTTGACAGTTAATCAAACATCGCCTGGATATCGCAACTGGGCTTTTTACCCAGATGGTCGGCGTTTTCTGCCAGCCACTTTTCGGTAGTTTCTTCTCCGGCATCTCGTAAACACTCGAGAAACTTTTTGCGATTGTCGTATTTACTGGCGCTATCCAGCGAGGAAAGTAATTCAGCGTTAGTCAGTAGGTGAGTTCGCAATTGCTTTATTTGCCGCTCAACCTTACCCAATAAAAAACGTTTACCGCTTACCAAGCGTTTAACACTGGCAATGGCGTGCATTTCACGCATAAAGTTGCTGTGAAAACCAATTTCAGTAATACGATCACTGATATCGTCGGAACTTTTTGGGACTTCCTCGCGCTCCAGGGGCTGTAACAGCACAATCAGCACATCTTTACCTGCACACTCGTTCATCAGCGGGAATATCGCCGGGTTACCGGCATAACCGCCATCCCAATAATGTTTGCCGTCTATCTCAATGGCTTTATACACGTTGGGTAAACAAGCTGATGCCAGCAGATGGTCGGTGGTGAGCTCCGGGGTATTAAATAGCGCCAGCTTACCCGTGCTGACTTCTGTGGCGGCAATATACAAGGGCAGGGGATTCGCCTGTTGTAAGGCTTTAAAATCAACCTGCTTATCTACAATGTCACGTAGTGGATTAATATCCAGCAGATTAATATCGTATGGGGAAAGAAACTGAAACGCACTCAGCCACCACTTGGTAACAGAATTCTTGAGTTCGCCAGGGAGTTCAAAGCCAACATTTTGCTCTGCTACGGTATACCAGAAGTCAGAAAGTTGCTGCTTGGCGCCATCGCGACCATTTTTTCGCCAGCCTTCGGCGAACATGACAGCATTCATTGCACCGGCACTGGCACCGCTAATACCGGTAATAGTAAGCCAGGATTCTTCAAGCAGGCGGTTAAGAACGCCCCAGGTAAAAGCACCGTGAGCGCCACCGCCCTGTAGTGCTAAGGATAATTTTACGGATTTCATAAGTAGCATTCCTGAAAAGTGCTGCGGTGCAGCATGGAAAGCTATTATTACGCCAAATCAGCCTGAAAAGTTTAAAAAACAGACAATGTAATACCGCTGGCGTGGAGCCAGCGGTATTTATGTGAACGATGTTTGAAATGGTGGGCTGACTGCCGCCTACTGACCGCCGGTAGAACCAGAGGGGGAGGCGGGCACGCTGGCCGAAGGTGAGCTGACTACTTTAGTGGCCAGTTCACGAATTTCAGATTCCAGCGAAGCTATTCGGCTCGACAGCGCATTATTGCGCTGCTCCAATAAAGCCAGTTTATCGCTCAGGCTTTTCATTTCCTGCTGGCGAGAGCTGCTATTGGCATTAACCTGTTCCATCTGAACATTAATGGCGAGCATTTCATCAGAAACGGTTTCCAGGCTGCTGTTAAGCGTTGCCAACTGGGTTTTCTGACTATCGAGGTTACGGGCAACCTGAGTCACTGACTCCTGCAAATCCTTTTTGTCGCCAGCCACTTTATCGGTTAGATCGGCAATTTCTTTTTGATTGCGGCGCCAGGCGGAAGCCCAGAGCTTGTCCATTTGTTCCCATAACTCAGCGGTTTTGTTGGTCAGTTCGGTAACTTTTACCTGCAAAGCGACGGTTGACTCGCCAATCTCTTCACCGGTGGCAGAGAGCTTGTTTTCCAACTGCTGAATACGTTGCTCTGCGCTTTCCAGGGTTGCATTTTGCTTTTGCGTAACCGTAAATAAGTAACCTGCTGCACCACAACTCACAATGGCGACTAGCAGGGCAACAACCCCCCAGCCTGAGCCGCCCTTGGCTTTTTCGGGTTCTGGGGAAGACGGCGTTTGAGAAGTATTCACCGAGCGGTGAACCGGTGCCGTTTTGGTTTGATATCCGCGACGGTCTTCTTCGTCGAGTCTGATTGTGGGAAAGTCATCGTTGCGCGAGTTATTAGCCATATTCCCTCTTAATGACAACTGTGG
>Ga0213831_1000579_pt1 | contig 19976 bp, 13 predicted proteins | sample SWATP12_FD_163421 | JGI IMG/M metagenome (GOLD analysis project Ga0213831, IMG submission 163421) | Coastal seawater microbial communities from Marineland, Florida, United States - SWA TP1 #2 | ecosystem: Environmental > Aquatic > Marine > Coastal | place: USA: Florida | collected 2016-08-06 | reverse complement strand
ACAATTTTTCTAAAGTTTTTAAGTGTTTATTTAGTTTATGGATTTTTCCAAGAAAATAAGTTCGGTGCGGGCGTACTCAAAGAATCAAACCAACGACAAAAATTACCTGGCAGATGCGTTTGAAAGTGACCGTGGACGGATCATTCAATCTGCCGCAATTCGTCGCCTGCAACAAAAGACTCAGGTGTTCCCACTTGAAAACAACTCGGCTGTTCGAAGTCGTTTGACTCATTCGCTCGAAGTTCAGCAAACTGGCCGCCATATTGTCCGAACTATATTCAAAAAGCTTGGAACGAAAGCGGAAACATTTGGCTTAGCAGGCCACGAGCGTGAGGTTGAGACCTTGGTCGAGATGTCCTGTTTGATGCATGATATTGGCAATCCTCCGTTTGGTCATTTTGGCGAAGCGGCGATCAATCAATGGTTTGATGCTCACTTAGACAAACACGTGTTGTTTGCTCAGTCGGACAATAAGATGTTGGCGTTGCAGCTCAAACACGAGCTAAAAAACTTTGAAGGCAATGCTCAAGCATTTCGAATCATCTTTAATTTACTCAAACTCAATTTAACCTATTCACAAGCTGCCAGTATCTTGAAATACACTCGGAGCGGCTTGGAGCAAAAACCAGATAAAGAAAAGCCATTATCTTACTTAAAGAAAAAAGTCGGCTTTTACTACTCTGAAACGCCTTCGATTCAAGCAATGAGCGAACATTTGCAAATCAAACCTGGTCATCGTTTTCCTTTGGCGTATCTGATGGAGGCGGCTGATGACATCAGTTATTGCTTAGCCGACATTGAAGACGGCGTTGAAAAAGGCCTACTTGACTGCCATCAACTGGCTACTCATCTCAAAGCGGCATTCAATGAACTTGCTGGAGCACAAGCGGAAGATAAGTTTGTACGTAATAAGACCTTTTCAGATGCGGTTGACTACGCGTTGGGCCGCAGCGATAAAGAGCCAATCAATAAAGCTCATGAGTTTTTCGTGTGGTTGCGAGTTCAGCTGATACACCCCTTGGTGGAACATGCGGCAGATAACTTTATCGATGAAATTGAAGCGGTTTATGAAGGCAGTCTGAATCGAGCATTGCTGGAGGATAACAGTCTATACCACCACATAATTGCAACGTTTAAGAAGGTGGCAATCAAGCATATTTTTGCAACCGATGAAGTGGAGACGAAAGAATTGCAAGGTTTTCAGATCATCTCTGGCTTGTTGAATGGCTTTGAACCCTTACTGATGTATCCAACTGAAAAGTTTTACTTGATGGCCAAAGGCCAAAAACGCGGTGGGTTGATTGAAGCTCGACTATTCAAACGTTTGGCCAACAAACATCTGAAAGCGTATTTGGTGGCGGTCGAGCCACTTAAAGAACAAGCCGACTTCGTCCTCAACGAGTACTATTATCGCTGTCGTCTGTTGCAAGACCACATCAGTGGTATGACCGATCAGTATGCATTAGAAGAATATCGCAATTTATATCCAAATTAGGTCTTGGCAAGCATTCAAATAGCGCCGGAATTGTCGTAAACTCCGGCGTTTATTATAAGTTTATAGTGGTTTGCTTGTAGGCAGACCAACAGCAGTAATTAGCGAGCATAACGATGACGGATATCAGCCTAGCGCTAGCAGAAATTAAACGCGGTGCCGACGAGATCTTACCTGAACAAGATTTGATCAAAAAATTGGAAGAGGGTAAACCTCTTAAAATCAAAGCGGGTTTCGATCCAACAGCGCCAGATTTGCACTTAGGCCATACGGTATTAATCAATAAGCTTAAGACGTTCCAAGATTTAGGTCATGAAGTGATCTTCTTAATTGGCGATTTTACCGGTTTGATTGGCGACCCTACAGGCAAGAGTGCGACTCGTAAACCATTGTCTAAAGAAGATATCCTTAAAAACGCCGAAACGTACAAAGAGCAAGTCTTTAAGATTTTAGATCCTGCAAAGACCACGATTGCATTTAACTCTACATGGTTCAATGAGTTCGATGCTGCCGACATGATTAAGTTAGCGGCGCGTCAAACCGTTGCTCGTATGCTTGAACGCGACGATTTCAAAAAGCGTTATGCCGGTGGCCAATCTATCGCAATTCACGAATTTTTGTACCCATTAGTACAAGGTTGGGACTCTGTTGCGCTGAAAGCGGACGTAGAGCTGGGTGGTACCGACCAGCGCTTCAACTTATTGATGGGCCGTGAACTTCAAAAAGAAGAAGGTCAACGTCCTCAGTCAGTTCTGATGATGCCGTTATTGGAAGGTTTAGATGGTGTTCAAAAGATGTCAAAGTCGTTGAACAACTACATTGGCATTACAGACGCGCCAAATGATATGTTCGGCAAGGTTATGTCGATTTCTGACGATTTGATGTGGCGTTACTACGATTTGTTGAGTTTCCGCCCAATCGCTGAAGTGAATGAATTGAAAGCAAAAGTTGAGTCGGGTGCAAATCCCCGAGACATCAAAATTGACTTAGCAAAAGAACTCATTGCCCGTTTCCACAGCGACGATGCCGCTGAGCAAGCGCATGCAGACTTCATTAAACGCTTCCAGAAAAATGCGTTACCAGACGAAATCCCAGAGGTTACGGTTGAATCTGGTGAAGCAATGCCAATTGGTAATTTATTAAAAGAAGCTGGTTTGGTGGCGAGTACTTCGGAAGCGATGCGAATGATCAAACAAGGCGCGGTGAAGTTAAACGGCAAAGAAAAAGTCGAAGACGCTAAGACGCAAATCGAAGTGGGCAGCACTGATATTTATCAGGTGGGTAAACGCAAGTTTGCCAAAATTACCTTGGCGTAATCACTGCCTCAATATTTGAAAGCCAGTCATGTGACTGGCTTTTTTTATGGTCGATACATCTGGATACAAACGAGGGCTTGAAGCGACTCTTATGTGTTGTTAGCTTAGAAAAAAAAGCATAAGGATGTGACGTTATGCACACTATGATACTCATTTTTCATATCGTATTTGGTACCGTTTCTGTAGTCAGCGGTTTTATCGGCTTGTTCAGTCGAAAAGGCAGCTCGATACACCGTAATGCCGGTCAAGCATTTGTTTATTCGATGCTTTTGATGGGCATTTCTGGGACGGTGTTAGCGATAATGACAAACTTCGTAATTACCGCATTCGCCGGCCTATTTACCTGTTATTTAATCGTCACGGCTTGGCGCATCATAGTGACGAAACCTAATACTGTATCAAAAGTAGACTACGTGAGTGCGTTGGTGGCGTTGGCCATTATGCTCGGGTGCGGTTTCTACGGCCTTAATGTCATGAATACTCCAGAACAAACCTTGGACGGCATTCCCTATGGCGTGTTCTTTTTCTTTGCAGGGTTAAGTGCCATCGCATTGGCGTTTGATATCCGCATGTTAGTCACTGGCGGACTCAACCCAACACAGCGCTTAGCCCGTCATTTGTGGCGGATAAGTTTTGCGTTTTACTTGTCGATTGGCTCGTTTATCGAACAAAGTGGCGATTTGATACCTAAAATTGTGCGCGACTCTGGGATGTTGGAGCTACCGACCATGTTAGTGTTGGCGGTGATGGTGTTTTATCTATTGAAAACTCATTTCTGGAAAAGGTTTAGAGATTGGCGTAGGAATCAAGCGAAGGCTGCTTAACATTGAGCCAAAGAGGTATGCGGCTCTCCTGCGGCGCAGAATCCACAGGAGATAACGTCTGATTTTCTAAAATAAGGTATAGATGAACGTGGCCAGTGCAGATTGCTGAGTCGCAACGACCAATCCGCCCAGTAGGCTTAAGATAACAATGATTGGCATCAGCCAGATCTTTTTGCGGACTTTCAGAAATGCCCACAAATCGCTAATAAATTCTAACATCAGAATGGAAACTCCAAAGACTGTTTCTTCGATTTTGCCTCAGGGGCGCGGTAATTTGAAGATGAATTCGTAGGCATTTTGCGTCGATATTGTAATTTGCCGATGAATCGCAGCAAGATGCCAATCGGCGCGATGAGAATATAAAAGCTTAAACCTAAGATAATTCGAGTATTAATCCAGCCCAATACGCCGCCTATGACCGCCCAGACTCTAAACGGGTAGTAAATCGCACTTGGTGCGACAAAATACAAGGTCATCAAGATGGCGCTGATCGCAAACGGCCAATAGTGAATTGAATAGCTGAACAACCATGGCAAAAGGGCGCTGAAGACCAAAGGAAAGGCCCAGCTCATAGTGACGGCAAAGTCTTTTAAGGCTTTAGTGTCAGTCTTATCTATTTGTAAACTCATAACTAATCCTTCTCAAATTCCACCGCTTTAGCACGGTCGATGGCGGATTGCGGTTGTTCTGTTTTCGACAGGGCAATGTTGTTCATCACCAAATAATCCATGTCAGTGGCGAGAAAACATCGAATCGCATCTTCCGGGCTGCATACCGGCGGTTCACCACGTACGTTAAAGGAAGTATTGATCAAAACGCTGCAATCGGTCTGTGCTTTAAATGCCGTTAATAGTTTATGGAATTCTGGGTTGGTTTGTTCATGAACGGTTTGGATCCGAGCAGAATAATCGACATGGGTGATAGCTGGCAGTGAAGAGCGTTTCTGGTTCAGCTTATCAATACCAAATAGACTATCGTCTGTGGTTAATCGAAGAGCCGGTTTTACGTCTGCAACCATCAACATGTAAGGACTAGAGCAATCATGGTCAAAATACTCGGACACATCTTCTGCTAAAACCGCAGGCGCGAAGGGTCTAAACGACTCACGATACTTTATTTTTAGGTTCATTGTCGCTTGCATGTCGGTATTTCTCGGATCACCAATAATTGAGCGGTTGCCGAGCGCTCTTGGGCCAAACTCCATTTTTCCCTGAAACCAACCGATCACGTTACCGTTGCTGATCCGCTTCGCCGTATTTGAATACAGTTCGGTTGGCTCTTCCACATTGTACGGTAAGTGTTGAGCGTCACACGCTTGGATTATCGCTTCGTTACTATAATCTGGGCCTAAATACGCGCCGCACATCCGATCGGAGTCAGAGTCTGTTGTCCGAGGCCCTTCAAAATAGTGGTGCCAAGCAACCAGTGCAGCGCCAAGACTACCACCGGCATCACCTGCGGCTGGCTGAACCCAAATGTTTTTGTACGGGCCTTCGCGCAGTAATCGACCATTGGCAACGCAATTTAACGCGACTCCACCTGCTAAGCATAAGTTGTCGGAAGGCACTTGTTGATGAAGGTGTTTGGCAATTTTGAGTACAATTTCCTCGGTGACAACCTGAATCGAGCGAGCCAAGTCCATCTCTTTTTGCGTCACCTCGTTTTCATCGAGCCGGGCTGGGCCACCAAATAAGTCGTCGAATTTTCGATTGGTCATTCGGTCGCCAGTGGCGTAATCGAAATACGACATGTCTAGGTCGAAACTGCCGTCGTCATGTACATGAACGATATTGTCTAATATCGTATCGACATATTTCGGTTCGCCATAGGGGGCAAGCCCCATCAGCTTATATTCGCCGGAATTCACCTTAAATCCACAATAATAGGTAAATGCAGAGTACAGCAAGCCAAGAGAGTGGGGGAACTGAATCTCCCACACAGGCTTGAGCTCGTTACCGTTACCATGCCAGGCAGTCGACGTGGCCCATTCGCCGACACCATCGAGACAAAGCACAGCGGCTTCTTCAAATGGGCTAGGGAAAAAGGCTGAGCCCGCATGCGATAAGTGGTGTTCGCTGAACAATAACTTCGGTAATTTGGCTTTTTTATCGAGTCCCGCCATCAATCGAATTTCTCGGCGCAGAACACTTTTTAAATACAGTTTTTCTTTCAACCAAATCGGCATGGCACGAATAAATGACTTGATGCCAAATGGCGCGTTGGCGAAGTAAGTTTCTAGCAACCGCTCAAATTTAAGCAGCGGCTTGTCGTAGAAGATGATGGCGTCCAGATCTTGTATTTGGCAGTCTGCCTGCTCCAGACAGAATGAAATGGCCTGGGCTGGAAAGCTGGGGTCGTGTTTACGGCGGCTAAAGCGCTCTTCTTGCGCCGCGGCCACAATGTTACCGTCCACTGTGATACTGGCGGCACTGTCGTGGTAGTAGGCAGATATTCCGAGAATTTTGTTGGTCATGTTTGCTCTTGTTGGCAATTTTATGCATTCGTATACAAAGCAAGTCTAACACTTTTATCTTGCGAGTCGCGACCTCATTGGCTACCGTTGCATACCTATGTATTAAAAAAATATCGACCCATGTCTGTGCGCAAAAATAACAATAACAAACCCATCTTTTACTTTATCGCTTTTGTCCTGCCCATCTTTTTACTGCTGTTGCTCGAGCTTTTTTTAAGGGGCATCGGTTACGGTAAACACTATCCTTTGTTTGTGGAGAACCAAGACTTTTCCGGATACATGCAACCTAACCCAGACATTATCCAACGTTACTTCCCTTCGCCAGAATTGGCGCCTCGGGTGAGTCCTGATACCCAGTATTTTCCGCTGGAAAAAGGCGACGACGTGTTTCGCATTGTCGTTCAAGGTGGTAGCAGTGCCGCGGGTTTCCCATACGGTCGTTTCGGGTCTTTACAAGGTATGCTCGCGCAACGCTTAAAACGCACGTTCCCAGACAAAAAAATTGAAGTGATTAACACCGCAATGGCGGCAGTAAACTCATACACTTTACTCGATTTTGTTGAGGAAATTAAAGCCATAGAACCGGATACCGTGTTTATTTACACAGGTCATAATGAATACTTAGGGGTACTTGGTGCAGGGTCGGCGCTGGCAGGCAAAGGAGGACGTAGCGCAACTTTGAGTTTCTTGTATCTAAAAGACTTAAAGCTATATCAACTGCTTGAACAATTGGTGCAATTGTTCTCGCCAGAGGTTAATGCGGCGGCAAGCAACGAACGTACTTTGATGGCGAAAGTGGCAAAAGGCAAACAAATTGAATACGACTCAGAGCTTTATCAACTCGGTTTGATGCAATTTGCTGGCAATTTGCACGACATAACTGAAAAGTATGTTGAGGCAGGGATCCCAGTGTTTGTTGGTACGTTAGCGAGCATTGAACGTGAAATGCCGCCATTTTCTACCGTTGGAAAATCGCTCGAGGAGCATTCATCAGGGCAATCGTATCAGCTAGGACTGGATGCTTTGCAACAAGGCAACTATGAAGAAGCAAAAGCCGCCTTCCAACGCGCTCGAGATCTTGATGGTTTGCGTTTCCGCGCGCCAAGCGCTTTTAACGACATAGTACGTAATCTATCGAAACAAGAAGGGATAACATTAGTTGATGTCGAGACTCAGATTCGCAACGACTCGGAACACGGCATTATTGGTTTATCGCACATGCTAGAGCACGTTCATCCGACCCTAAGAGGGTACTTCTTGTTGAGCGAGAGTTTTTATCAATCCTTGTTAGAAAGCGGACTAATAGGAAAAGAGCAACACACTTTCAGTACAAACCAAGCTTGGCAGGATGTACCAGTAAATCAGTTAGACAAAATGTGGGCAGAGCTGAAGGTTGCACAACTTAAAAGCGATTATCCATTTCGAGCAACGCCCGTACAATTAAATCCACCTGAGACCAAAACCTTTGAAGGCAAACTGTTGATGCGGCGTGCCCAAGGGGAGAATTGGTTGACACTGCAACAAGAGTTGTTAGGTTACTATTTACAAGCTAATAACCTATCTGAAGCGGCCAAAGTGGCGGGCGTTTTGTCCGATGCCATGCTTAACAATGCAGAATTTGCGAATCAGGCCGCCGCCATATATCGAGCGCAGAATGAATTACTGATGGCGCGATACTATCAGGCGCGAACTTTGTCATTGGCACCTGAAAACCCACAATACCTTATGAATCAAGCCCAACACCAATACATGTTGGGCGCGTTGGAAGAGAGCTTGAACTTACTGCAACAAGCGGAAGGCAAACTGCAAAACCCAATCAAAGCCCGTTTTTTCATCGACAAGGTAAAAGCAGAGCTGCGCGCTAAGGAGTCAAAAGGTGAGTAAAACTTGGCTGTTTCGCGCAATCGCGATTTGTATCCCGCTACTGTTTTTTGTGGGCTTAGAGTTTGGTCTACGTGCAATTGGGTATGGTAAAACGGTACCGCTGTTTATGCCTAATCCTGCTGCTCCACATTACCTCTTGCCGACGCCCGATGTCGTCAAACGTTACTTTTCTGATGAAAGTATTGCCCCAAATGTCACCATAGAGCCGAACTTTTTTTTGCAGGATAAACCGAAAAACGTTTTGAGAATTGCGGTTCAAGGCGGCTCCACCGCGGCGGGTTTCCCCTATGGTTTGGGCGCATCTATCGCCGGGATGTTGGATTATCGGCTTAAGCAAACCTTTCCCGAGAGACCGGTTGAAGTCATAAACACAGCTTTGGCTGCGGTTAACTCATATACATTGTTGGACTTCGCCGATGAGATCATTGCACAGCAACCGGATGTGGTGCTGATTTATGCGGGTCACAATGAGTATTTGGGCATCTTAGGCGCAGGTTCCGCATATACGGCGGCGAATTCTCGAGGTGCGACCTTGATGTATTTGAAGCTAAAAGATTTACGAATCTTTCAATTGCTGCAAAACGTTTATGGCTGGTTTGTGACGCCGGAGGTTAGAAAAGAAACCGGTAAGTCGCGCACCATGATGGCTAAGGTGGCGAAACACAAGAACATTGATCAGCAGTCGTCTTTATTTGCACAAGGCCTCGCTCAATTTGAAGGCAACATGGAACTCCTGTTAGCCAAATATAAAGCTGCGAATATTCCGGTGATGATAGCGACCATCGAATCCAACCTTCGTGATCAAGCGCCGTTCAGTTCAAAACCGGTCAATGCAGACCTAACTCCGCTATTGCAAAAAGAAGTTGGTACGCTGTCAAATCAGGAAATGAAGCAGCTTGAGCAAGCCTCTGCAGATATCGCTGACATCCATTTTCGACTAGGTCAGGAGCGCTTGTATAGGGAAGAGGTTCAAGCGGCAAAGACCGCATTTGAAAACGCAAAACAACATGACTTGCTGCGATTTAGAGCGCCAAAAGAATTGAACGAGATTATTCGACGTCTAACAGATGACGGCAATGTTTATTTGGTAGATGCTCAAGCCGCACTCGCTGCATCGGCCAAAAACGGCATTGTTGGCGCTGACTTAATGTTGGAACACTTGCATCCAAACGTGAAAGGTTACTTTGTGATTGCCGATTCGTTTTATCAAGGCCTGCAAGACAGCAAGTTAATCGGTTCGTTTCCTTACCCTGTCAATCGATTCAGTGCGCAGAGGGACATCCCAATGTTTGAAGCCGAGCACTATTGGGGCGCCGCAAAAATTGCTGCTTTGATGGCGGACTATCCGTTTGTTGCTGAGCCGACGGACGTAAAACTGCCCGTACGTAATAGTTGGCACGATGAATTGGGGTATGCTGCCTACCAGAAAAAGATTGGTTGGCTGGATATCGCACAACAAACTCAACGTTATGCGATGACCAATAAAGATGGTTTAACCTTCTTAAAGGCGGCCAAGCTGATTGCCGACGCGCTCCCCAATGATCAACAAAAGAATTTCGATGCTGGGCTGGTACTGCTGCAAAATAAACGCGCACTGGAGTCGCTTCGATATTTCGATCGTGTTCTCTTGGAATCACCAAAGAACACCAATGCCATGTTGGCAAAAGCTCATGCTTATTCTGAGATTAGAAAGTACGAGCAATCGTTGAGTCTGTTGGAACAAGTCTTAAAGCTCGACCCTGCCAATAAAACAGCTTTAGAAAACTTACCCAAGCTACGAGAGTTTCTGAAAAAATAACCACTGTTTGTTTATAATTTCCGCAAAAAAGCGACCGACGTGGATTTTCTTGGGGCGGTTGCTAGGCCAGAGAAAACCGCACTTACTGTCCCTTTTACATACGTATTCAACAGATCCTAAGCGTTTAACTACATATAGTGTCATGTTGAAAATAAAAAAAATCGACAGGATAACAACATGGCCATTAAATTTGGTTTAAGCAAACTTACCTATTGCATGGGTGCTGCTTTGTTTCTTTCTGCATGCGGCGGAGGCGGCTCTGACGGCCCCGATACCGAACGGGTTGTATGTACTGCTCCACAAGTTGTGAACAGTGCAGGAACCGCATGTGTGAACCCACCGGAAGAAAACAATGCACCTGAAATCACATCCGCTGCGGCGTTCTCAGTAACTGAAGGCAGCGATAACGGCTCAACTGTGTATACAGCAGTAGCGACGGATGCTGACGGCGATTCCTTGAGTTGGAGCCTAACCGATGGCCAAGGCATTTTCGCGATTGATGCAGCCACGGGCGTGATTACTATTTCTGACAACACTAATTTAGTGGCTGAAACGTTACCAAGTTATACGATATCGATTACCGTGACAGACGATAATTCAGATGCCAAATCAGACTCGCTGACAATCACTGTCACGGTCGATGAAGACCCTACACAGCAAACACCAGAGCCTTCTGTGATGCCAGGTGATAACCAAGCAGTGATCTACTATCTGCGTGAAGATGATGATTATACAGGGTGGACAATCCACGCATGGAATAACAGCACATGTAATGGTTATGCCGCCTATGGTGATGAAGAAGGCACAGAGTGGACCGCTGGACTCACTCCAGATGGCACTGATGACAACTTTGGTGCTTATTGGCTTATTGACGTTAAAGATGGCGCAAGTTGCTTAAACTATATCGTTCATAATGGCGATGCCAAAGATCCTGATGACAATGACCAATTGTTTGACCTTGACAGTTCGGATACGGATGTTGTTTTTGTCGTCTCTGGAGATGCTATTTACTATGATGCTGAGAGCGCTTTAAATAGCGGCGGCAGTAATGGCGGTGGCGGCGAAGATCCTTCTGTCACACCGACTTCATCTCAAGGTGCTATCTACTACTTTAGACAAGATGGCGATTATACAGGATGGGCACTCCATGCGTGGAACAACGAAACCTGTAATGGCTACGACCAGTTCGCTGACGATGGTAGTACAGAGTGGACGGAAGGACTAGAGCCAACGGGTACTGATGACAACTACGGCGTCTACTGGTTGTTTGATACTAAAGCGGGAGCGGATTGTGCTAACTTCATCATTCACAATGGTGATGCAAAAGATCCAGGCGATAGCGATCATACGTTATCTCTCACTGGCGACCGTTGGGTATTTGCAGTCTCAGGTGTAGGTCTATTTACTGACCCTGACGATGTGACAACCGATGCGCCGTTTGCAATTCAAGACGCTGCTGCGCACTTTATCGGCGATGGCATAATCGTGACCCAATTATCTGGCGATAGTTTGAAACTTGTTTCATCTAGCAATGGTTCGTTGGATGAAAACTTTGACGATTCAAACGCGTTAATGTTGAGCTCAACAACGCTTAGCGCTGAACAGCAAGCACGAGTTCCACATTTGACGACGTCATGGAATGCTTATGAATTCACTGCAACAACGGCAGAGCAAAAAGCACTATTGAAGCAACAGTTAGTTGTTGCCAGCTTCGATGCAGAAGAAGCTCCTGTGGCGGCAACGTTTGTTCAATTTTCTAAGGCTTTGGATGTCCTTTACACTGTTGGTGAAGCGGACGCGGATGAAGTCACCGACTACGGTATCACTTACGACTCAGACGCGATAACAGCCAAAGTTTGGGGCCCAACAGCCACAGACATTAAATTGGTTGTATACGATGCGAACAAAACCGAAATTGCTCGTCATGACATGAATTACGACGATATGACGGGTGTATGGTCTTATACAACAGCTGACGGAGAAGACTACGACCGCTCGTTCTTCAAGTATCAAGTTGAAGTTTATCATCCGGTGACCAAGCGCGTTGAAACAACAACTGCAACTGACCCTTATTCTGCTAATACATCAACCAATGGCCGCTATTCACAATTTGTGAATATGATGGATGAAGATCTCAAGCCAGCAGGTTGGGATGCGCACTCTGCACCTACGCTTGCAAACAAAGAAGATGGCGTGATCTTAGAGGCACATATTCGTGATTTCTCAATTAATGACATGACAACGACCGCGGCGAACCGAGGTAAGTACATGGCATTTACAGAGAATGGCACCGATGCAAACAACTACCTTGATACTTTGGCCGGCAGTGGCGTCAATATCTTCCATATGCTGCCAGCGAATGACATTGCGACGATAGAAGAAGATGAATCGCAACGTATCGACTTAACCAATACAGTTGGCGAATTATGTGCTCGCAACTCTAGCGCACCTGTGTGCGGTGTTGAAAGCGACAGTGCAGTTATCCATGACGTGCTAGCCGGCTACGATCCTAGCACCAATGATGCTCGCGACTTGATCAATAGCCTTCGAGGTTTAGATGGCTTTAACTGGGGTTACGACCCACATCATTTCAATGTCGTTGAAGGCAGCTACTCTTCAGATCCTGATGGCGTAGCTCGAATTAAAGAGTTCCGTGAAATGGTTCAAGCGTTGCACGCTAAAGGAATGCGCGTTGTACTGGATGTTGTATACAACCACACCAGTTCTTCAGGTCTTTACGATAACTCTGTCTTCGACAAGGTTGTGCCTGGTTATTACCACAGATACAACGAAGTGACTGGAATCATCGAACGTTCAACTTGCTGTGAAAATACGGCAACTGAAAATCGCATGATGGGTAAATTTGTCATCGACTCTTTGGTCCACTGGGCTAAGTACTATGGCCTAGATGGATTCCGCTTTGACGTTATGGGTCATATGCCGGCAGATGTGATTTTAGACGGTCGCGATGCGGTTGCTGAAATTGATCCTGACACCTATTTTTACGGCGAAGGCTGGAACTGGGGAGAGGTGGCGAACAATCGCTTATTCTTCCAAGCGACTCAATACAACTTGGCTGACAGTGAAGTGGGTACGTTCAACGACCGACCTCGTGACACGATTCGTGCCGCAGCACTGAGTAAATCGACCAGTTCACTGTCGGATATCGATCATATTCGCCTAGGTTTAGCGGGGACTTTGCAAAATTACGAACTCGTGGATCAAAACGGTGATAAGCGCAAGGGCGTTAACTTTGGTCAATCGTCTTACGCATTAGATCCAGCAGATATCATTAACTATGTTTCGAAACACGATAATGAAACGCTATGGGACTTCCTGCAGTATACGCAAAACTTGCCAACGGATATGTCGGCGGATTCACGTGTTCGCATCCACAGTTTATCAGCTGCGATTCCAGTATTGAGTCAAGGTTTACCATTCTTCCAATTGGGCGTAGATAAGTTGCGTTCAAAGTCATTGGACAGAAACACCTACGACGCTGGAGACTGGTTTAATGCCATTGACTACACCAATATGAGCAACAATTGGAATGTTGGTTTACCGATTGAGCGTGCCGATTCATTTAACGAGGCGTTGGCGAGTAATGCAAACTCTGCTGTTGACCAAGCGCTTATCGAACGTTCTAGCTCAGTATTTAATGAGTTCATACAGATTCGCCAATCGAGTGAGTTGTTCCGTTTAACAGATGAATCGCAAGTTATTCGTCGTTTGGGCTTCCACAATACTGGTCCTAACCAGACCAAGGGCTTGATTGTGATGAGCATCGATGACGGCGTTGGCGTGACCGATTTAGACTCAGATCATGACGCTGTGGTGGTTGTCATCAATGGTACCGATTCACAACAAAGCCATACGATTACCTCGGCGACTGGATTCAGCTTGCACCCTGTACAAATGAGCAGCGCTGATACAACTGTACAATCGGCGAGTTTCACTGAAGGCACAGGTGAGGGGACGTTCACTGTCCCTGCATACACAATTGCTGTGTTTGTTAAAGAGCAAGGCGCGGAGCAAGGCACCGGCTTAGCCGCAGATCCTGAATATGTAAATTCGCCTTATGGTGATGCCGAGCTGTTTGTTTCTGGTTTATCGGATTCTGCGATTGAGTTTGCATACGACGGTCGTGGCACTTACTCAGCTTCAGTGACCTTGGATGCTGGAGACGCTGAATTCAGTGTGGCGGATGCTGATGCATCAGCAGTTGATTTGATGTTATCGGACGTAGCCGTTGCTGACGATTCATTATCCGTAAGCGAAGGCAGTGGTGAAAGCTTTGCTGTTACCGTTACCACGTCGGGAACCTATCAGATTGCGCTAGACGTAACCGCTGATACGCCAGAGCTAAGCGTGACATTATTAAATGCATTAGTGTCCTGTGAAGCGCCAGTTTCAGCGGGTGCGGCACCGTTTAGCATTGCTGGAGATGGCAGCCTATATGTTCGTGGTGATCATTCCGGTTGGGATGCAACTGATGCATACCGCATGACATACATTGGCAACAATCAATACAAAGCCGTTGCTGATTTTGACGGTGACTTCCAGTTTAAGCTAGCGTCAAGTGATGGCAGTTGGACAACACAGCTTTGGGCGCAGAACAATGAAGGCAACATTGAGACTTCGAACTTGATGGTAGGTACAAGCTATTCTGTTGCATACAACGATGCTGGCACGTCAAATAATGCGATGTCGGTGTCCGCTGGCACATACAGCTTCTTGTTATCACTAAACGAAGCTGACCCAGCGCAAGGTACGGAAGTCGGTACTTTGTTGATTGAGCAGTGCAGTGAATAATCACTGAGTTAATTGAAAAGCCAGCGATACGCTGGCTTTTTTTTGTGCGGAATTCGGTTATGCTCAATATTATCAATAATTTTCTCAATCAATTGGGAACAAGAAGTTATTAGGTCTAAGTGATGCAAGATAAAGGTTTGTTATTCAATACCCACAAACGTGTTGTGCAGAGCGCTGAAGGCCGTTTATTCGCTATTGGTGACGTTCACGCTTGCTTAGATCAATTACAAACTCTACTAGAGCGGCTTAATTTCGACTCAACGATAGACCAAGCCATCTTTGTTGGCGATCTGGCCGACCGCGGAAATAACCACATTGAAGTCTTGGAGTTCGTTTTAGACAAGCCGTATTTTCACTTGGTTGCAGGCAATCACGAGGATTTACTGGTGGATTACGTGACTGAGACTCAATCCATCCACCCGGAAATGTTGGATTATTGGCTGCAAGATGATGGCCAGTGGACTAAGAGTGTCGCCAAGCCCATTTTGTCTGAGATTGCGGAGCGACTCATGCAACAGGCGAGCTATGTTGTTGAAGCCGAGACATTGGATGGTACGAGATTCGGTATTACTCACGCCGGCTATTTGCATCAAAATTGGTTTAATTTGAATCACAAAATGGATACCTTGTTTTACCGACAAATGATGTGGCGCCGCGATACAGCCGAAGCGGAGCCCGGCGAATTAGCTGAAATCCAAGGTATCGATTTTACGGTGCACGGACACACAGTATTTCGCGAACCCACGCTTAATGGCAACGCTATTTTTATCGATACAGGTGCCTGTGGCGACGGTAATTTAACGGCATTGCACTTGGATGCCTTTGCCAAAAGCAGATGTTTGCAATCGAGTTGCCGTGTTTCCAGAGATACCCAATTATGATGATATATGGGCAATCACGAAAGACTTGGTTGCACTATTAAGTATTGATACACTCTAGCGCATCACAAGATTTGATTTGCAGTTATGTCACAACCAACGGCCAGTAAACCCCAAGGCGCTAGCAATACACTGCTAGAGCTGATTTTTAACATTATCATTCCTTCGTTGATCTTAATGAAGTTATCCGGCGACGAGTATTTGGGTACCGTATATGCACTCATTGTCGCCCTCGCGTTTCCCATCGGTTATGGCCTATATGACTTTGTAAAACATCGCACAATGAACTTTTTCTCCTTGCTGGGTTTTTTGAGTACTTTGCTGACGGGGGGAATCGGGCTTTATGAACTCGATGCTCAATGGTTGGCTGTCAAGGAAGCTGCTATTCCCGCAGTCATAGGGCTGGTGGTTTTTCTTTCTGGATTTAGCAGCAAACCGCTTTTGGCAAAATTGATTTTGAACCCTGTGGTGTTCAACTTATCGCTGATCTATGACACATTGGCAGAGAAAGGCCGCACTGAACTGTTTAAGACTAAGATTGGCCGGGCTAATCACTTGTTGGCCTCGACGTTTGTATTTTCTTCGACCGCTAACTATGTGCTTGCAAAAATGATCGTTACATCACCGGCTGGAACCGTTGAATTCAATGAGCAACTCGGGAAGATGACGATGTTAAGTTACCCCGTTATCGCCATACCTTCGCTAATTATGTTGATTGGTATTTTGGTCTACGTTGTCAAAATTATCACTAAACTGACGGAGCTCAGTTTTGAACAAGTGGTCCAAGAGGACTAAACAACTCGTTTGCCTAAATTAGAATGTTGGAATATGTTTTGATAAGTACATCAAAACAGAACCAACATTATGCTTCGTTCACTTAGTTTTCTGATTATTGTCCTTTGCCTTTGTCCTCAAGTAATGACGGCACAAGTTGAGTCGGAGCAGCAGCTTGCTAGTCTCGCGCATTTAATTGGTGGAAAATGGTGGAGCGGGTCGGATACTTACCTTCAATTCGAGTGGGGTCTTGGTCGAAGCCAAATCAAAATGCGCCGAGTAGTAGTTTCCGAAGAACAGGAAACGCCGGTATCTGAAGGCTTTTTTTATTATTCACCTGATGCTTTCTCGATAAAAGGTATCTCAACTTTACAAGTCAACAATGAAACGCCTGTCTTATTTGAATATTTTGGTACCGTCACCGAACATGGCGTCGAGTTTATAATCCGTTCAATCGCAACGGACAGCAGCGTTCAGTTGTATTCTGAAGTCTGGGTCAAGACCAGCGAAAATCATTACCGTTGGACACGGCAAAGCCTAGATGAAGATGTACCCGCACTTAGTGGCGAATTCGTTCGAAAAAATTAACCCGCTTTGAATACGTATGTTTCCCCACAACTTTGGTTTTATTTCTATATTTCAGTAAGTAGCCTAGTGATGGGGAAAAATAAGCGCGGGGATAATAATGAAAACAGCACTGCTCCTATTGATGGCTTACGGCTTCGTCTTTTCTGAGGCTGAACAAAAGGTTAGTCGAGTTGAACCAATCAACTGGTGGGTGGGAATGGCTAACCCAAACCTGCAGTTAATGATATATGGCGATAACCTTAAACACTTAGAAATTACCATAGACCATCCTGGCGTTTTGCTTAAAAAGGCCCATTACGTCGACAATGCCAATTATGTGTTTGTCGATTTAGAAATCAGTGAGAGCGCAAAAGCCGGCGAGATACCGCTTCAATTCTGGAGCGATGAGCAGATGGTTGCGTCCGTCTCTTATCCGCTATTATCAAGAGCTCCAAATTCCGCTGCTCGCGACGGCTTTAGTAATAAAGATGTGATTTACCTTATTACGCCAGATCGGTTTGTTAATGGTGACTTATCAAACGATGAAGTCCCTCAAATGTCTGAGGGCATTAGCCGCGATAAACCCGGCGGACGTCATGGTGGTGACTTACAAGGGATCATCAACAAACTCGATTACATCGCCGACATGGGGTTTACCCAATTGTGGTTGAATCCAGTGCTGGAAAACGCAATGGAAACATACTCCTATCACGGTTATTCCACCACCGATTACTATGCTGTTGACCCAAGATACGGCGACAACGAACTCTATAAGTCTTTATCTGAACAAGCCAATGCCAAGGGGATTGGCTTGATAATGGATGTTATTTTGAATCACATTGGTTCAAACCATTGGTGGATGAAAGACATGCCGATGAAAGATTGGACCAACCATCAGGGCAAATTTGTCGGTACGACCCATTTAAGAGAAGCTCTGCACGACCCTAACGCTGCGGAGATTGATCGCCGGGGTTTTGATGATGGTTGGTTTGTCCCAACCATGCCCGACTTGAATCAACGAAATGCATTTGTCGCAAACTATCTGATTCAGAACTCGATATGGTGGGTTGAATACGCCAACCTGTCGGGTATTCGTGTCGACACTTATTCTTATCCAGACAAACAATTTTTAAGCCAGTGGACCAAGCGAGTAATGGCGGAGTACCCCAGTTTGAACATTGTCGGTGAGGAATGGTCATTAAATCCCGCAATCACGGCCTACTGGCAACGAGGATCAAAACGGCACGACGATTATGAATCGGAGCTGCCCAGCGTATTCGACTTTTCATTGCAGCACGCTGTGATAAAAAGCCTGACGGAGACGGAAAAGTGGAATTCTGGATGGATAACGACTTATCAATCGTTGGCCAACGACTTTTTATATGGCGATCCAAGCAATCTTGTGACGTTTCCTGACAATCACGACATGACACGTGTTTACGATTTACTCAAACAAGACCCCGAGCTGACTCGAATGGCGCTGGCGTTATTTGCAACCACTCGCGGAATTCCGCAGATTTACTACGGCACTGAGATCTTAATGGCCGGGGCGGACGATCATGGCATTATTCGCAGTGACTTTCCCGGAGGTTGGCCGGGCGATCAGAAAAATGGTTTTACCGGTAAAGGGTTAACCGAACAGCAACAGTTAACCCAGAGCTTTGTGCGTAAGTTACTCAATTTTCGTAAACAAGAACCTCTGCTTCATCAAGGTAAGCTGATGCATTTTGGACCGCGCGATGGCGTTTATGTTTATTTCCGCTATCTGCCAGACAGTAGCGCCCGAATTATGGTTATTATGAACAAAAATCAAGACGAATATGCGCTTGATTTGGCTCGTTTTCAGGAAATTTTGCCGTTGGCAAAATATCGAGCAGTCAATGTTCTGGAAGATTCCGCAAGCGCGGTCACTGACACTATCATCGTCGACGGCAAAAAAGCGACGATATTGAAATTAACGGAGTTTTAATTGAAAGCACTTAAACACTTATATTATTGGAGTTTATTGTTATTTTGCTTTGTTGCATATGGGCAGCAAGTCAACGCTCATAAACTCGAAGAGAACCGGCTGCTACTCGACACCAATAAGGGTCAAGTACAAGTTTCTCTGCTGCATGATTTGGCGATTGAAGTCAGTCATGAAACAGCTGAGGTGCCATTTCCCTCTTTTGCTAAGGTAGCGAATTATCAGAACTCACCTACAGCTGTTCGTTTAGTCGATAATCAGGATCACTTACTATTCGGTAGTAAGCGACTAGTGGCCAAAATTAATAAATCGCCCTTGCGTGTTAGTTTTATCAAAGACGGTGAAGTGCTTCTGGAAGAAGAATTGGGCCACTTTGACTACAGTACTGCTCAAGGTTTTCGGTTTAAGCTGACTGAGACTGAAAAGTTGATGGGCGGCGGCGAGCGAGTATTGGGGATGGATCGCCGAGGCCAAAGGATTCCTTTGTATAACCGAGCGCATTACGGTTATACCACCGAATCGCATCAAATGAACTTTAGCATCCCAGCGGTGATGTCAGATAAGAAATACACTGTGTTGTTTGACAACAGCGCAAATGGCTGGCTTGACCTAGGAAAAACGCAGAAAGATGTGTTGCAATTTGAAGCCGATGGTGGTCGTCAGGCCTATCTCTTCTTCGCTGGCGACGATTACCCTGAGCTGATCAACTCCTACGTCACCGTTACCGGTAAACAACCTCTGCCGCCGCGCTGGGCACTGGGCAATCATGCTTCAAGGTTTGGTTACAAGAGCCAACAGCAAGTTATGGACACCATCGCTCTGTACAAAGAAAAAGACATCCCGGTGGATTCGGTGATATTAGATTTGTACTGGTTCGGACCCGACATTCAGGGCCACATGGGCAATTTAGATTGGGACAGAGTCAATTTCCCGCAACCGAATAAAATGATCGAGTCGTTAGCCGCCGCTGGAGTAAAGACAACGCTTATTACCGAACCTTTCATTTTGACCACCTCAAAGCGTTGGCAAGAAGCGAAAACCGCCGACGTATTGGCAACCGATTTATCACTAAAACAACCTCGAACATTTGACTTTTATTTTGGTAACACCGGATTAGTTGATGTGTTTCGTGATGAAGCAAGACAGTGGTTTGGCGATATTTACAAAGACTTAGCAAGCCAGGGCATTGCCG
>Ga0213831_1000578_pt1 | contig 19992 bp, 17 predicted proteins | sample SWATP12_FD_163421 | JGI IMG/M metagenome (GOLD analysis project Ga0213831, IMG submission 163421) | Coastal seawater microbial communities from Marineland, Florida, United States - SWA TP1 #2 | ecosystem: Environmental > Aquatic > Marine > Coastal | place: USA: Florida | collected 2016-08-06 | reverse complement strand
AACACCGGAGCTCAAATCAAAGGTTTGAAAAATGATTTCTCACCTCTGTACCCTACAGTGGTAAGACTACCTAAGCTAAACGAAAACGGCAAGTCAAAAATGTAATTTTATTACTTATGTAACCGGTGACTTGCCGTAATATTCAGCAATTGTTACGTTTTTTCTGAAAGCTAATTACCTTTTTAGTGTGCTTCTTCCCAGTTTTCACCATTTCCGGCTTCTACTTTCAGTGGTACCGACAGTGTTGCTGCCTGTTCCATCAGTTCTACAATCGTTGCCACGTTGGTATCCAGGGTGTCCTGTTTGATTTCAAATACCAGTTCATCGTGCACCTGCATGATCATCACTACGTCATCGTTGTCGGTGCTGCGGATCCAGTCATCCACCTGGATCATCGCCATTTTTATTACGTCGGCAGCCGTGCCCTGCATGGGTGCATTGATTGCCGCCCGTTCGGCACCTTTACGACGCGCACCATTGCTCGATTTGATTTCCGGCAAATACAGCCGGCGACCAAATACGGTTTCGACATAACCATGGTCTTTGGCAAAATCACGGGTACGATCCATATAATCGAGCACGCCAGGGTAACGCTTGAAATACAGGTCCATATATTCCTGAGCTTCCTGACGGCTAACATGTAACTGTTTAGCCAGACCAAAAGCAGACATCCCGTAGATCAAACCAAAGTTAATGGCTTTGGCGCTGCGGCGCTGGTTATCAGTGACATCATCTTCAGCTACATTAAATACTTCAGAGGCCGTTGCGCGGTGAATATCTTTGCCATGGGCAAAGGCGTCGAGCAGCCCCTTATCGCCGGATAAGTGAGCCATAATCCGCAACTCGATTTGCGAGTAGTCGGCTGCCACAATCTTGTATCCGTCGCGGGCAATAAAAGCTTTGCGCACCCGGCGGCCTTCTTCGTTGCGAATAGGGATATTCTGTAAGTTTGGATCCGTTGACGATAGCCGGCCGGTGGCGGTTACTGCCTGATGATAAGATGTGTGAACACGACCGGTGCGATGATTAATCATCTTCGGCAGTTTATCCGTGTAGGTGTTTTTTAACTTGGTCAGACCGCGGTATTCCATAATCAGCGCCGGCAGTGGGTAGTCCAGTGCCAGTTCCTGCAACACTTCTTCAGAAGTTGAAGGTGCGCCTTTGGGCGTTTTTTTAATCACTGGCAACTCCATCTTCTCAAACAATATGTGTTGCAGTTGTTTGGTTGAGCCCAAATTAAACGCATCGCCCGCCATCTCATGCACTTCTTTTTCAAGTTCCATGATGCGGGTAGCCAGCTGCTGACTTTGCTGATTTAACTGCTGACTATCTATCAGTACACCTTGTTGTTCCATGCGGGCCAGAATAGAGGCAAGCGGTACTTCAATTTCCTGCAGGATCTTTTTCAGGGTGTCTTCGGCCGCTACCTTTGGCCATAACACTTGATGTAACCGCAGGGTAATGTCGGCATCTTCTGCTGCATAAAAGGCCGCTTGTTCCAGATCGATCTGGTTAAAGGTGAGCTGTTTAGCCCCTTTACCCGCAATCTCTTCATAATGAACGGTACGGTGATTCAGATAGTTTTGTGCCAGGGTATCCATATCGTGGCGACTACCGGTGCTGTTGAGTACATAAGACTCCAGCATGGTATCGAAGCCAATGCCATCGAGGGTTATATCGTAATTGGCAAGCACGTTTTTATCGTACTTCAGATGTTGGCCTACCTTGATCCGGGAAGCATCTTCCAGCCAGGGTTTTAACTGCTGAAGTACCCATTCTCTTGAGAGCTGCTCCGGTGCATCCGGATAATCATGTGCAACTGGCAGGTAAGCGGCAACGCCGGGCTCCATACAAAAAGACATTCCAACCAGTTCTGCTTCCATATAGTCCAGACTGGTTGTTTCAGTATCGAAAGCAACAATGTCGGCCTGCTGAATTTTTTCAAACCACTGATTGAAGGTGGCTTCGTCGAGAATCGTTGTGTAGTCAGTCTCTATATCAGAGGCGGCGACTTCTTCTTCACCGGTCTCTTTACTTTGACTGTCTGAATCTGCTGCGGCCGGTGTGGCCTGGCTGCTGGTCACTTCGGTATACCAGCGCTTAAATTCATATTCGCTGTACAGGTCGGCCAGTTTGTCGTTGTCAGCTTGTTCCGGGGTTAGGGTTTGTGGCGAATACTCGAGGTTGAGATCGACATCGATGGTTGCCAGCTTATAAGATAAACGGGCCTGTTCTTCATACTCGGCCATTTTCTTGCCCAGCGTTTTGGCTCCGCGAAAATCCAGTTCGGCGATTTTGTCGAGGTTCTGATAGATGGCTTCGATGCCACCAATGCCATTTAAGAGTCCCTGGGCGCTCTTATCCCCAACACCCGGTACACCAGGAATATTATCCACTTTATCCCCTTTAAGTGCGAGGAAGTCGATGACCAGTTCTGGTGGGATCCCAAACTTGTCCTGCACACCCTGAACGTCCATCAACTGGTTGTTCATGGTATTGATTAACGTAACGTGCTCATTAACTAACTGAGCCATGTCTTTATCGCCGGTGCTGATCAGTGTGTCTATCCCCTGTTCACCGGCCTGGCGGGCGAGGGTACCAATTACATCATCGGCTTCTACGCCGTCTTCAATAATCAGCGGCAAGCCCATGGCTTTAATAATTTCGTGCAACGGTGCTATTTGCGAGCGCAGCTCATCGGGCATGGGAGGGCGGTTAGCCTTGTACTCCGGATAGATATCATCCCGAAAGGTTTTTCCCTTGGCATCGAATACCACGCCAATATGCGTTGGGCTGTACTGTTTGATCAAGCTTTTGAGCATATTGATCACGCCATAGATCGCGCCGGTATCCTGACCTTTGGTATTGGTCAGTGGTGGCAATCCATGAAAAGCTCTGAACAGGTATGACGACCCATCGACGAGGATAAACGGGGGCTTTGAAGGGGATGACATGATTAAAATCTTCTCTTGCTATGGTCTGTGGCGAAGCATGCCATACACCTTTGGCGATGGCTACTATTGCGATCCCAGTGGTTGTGGATAACTTTGTGATCTAATGTGATCAATGTAAAAATGGCGCGATCCGATCGCTACGATATTGGTAGCAGATCTTTATGAAAAGTAAGGGAAAAATAAAAGTTTTGCAGACTCTATCCTGCTTTATTATTTCCATATATTATTGTGGATAACCAAACTGTCTATTATTTAGGCAGGCGCTGGTACAAAGGATAATTTAGCATATACCAGTAGAAATCCTAGTTTTGGTTGATAAAATTTTTATTGGTTAAAGGCAATTCATAAAATGAAATTGCATAAGCCAGAAAAGACACAGTATGGAGACAAGATCATGAAAAAAGTAGCAGTAATTCTGAGTGGGTGTGGCGTTTACGACGGCGCTGAAATTCATGAGTCCGTGTTAACACTGCAAAGTATTCTGAAACACGGTGGCAGTTACCAGTGTTTTGCTCCCGATAAACCGCAGTTGCACGTTATTAATCACCTGACAGGGGAAGTGGCAGAAGGTGAATCGCGTAACGTGCTGGTGGAGTCAGCGCGTATAACCCGGGGCGAGGTTAAGGCCGTAACTGAGTGCAACGTTGACGACTTTGATTTGTTAGTTTTACCGGGTGGCTTTGGCGCAGCTAAAAACCTGTGCACCTTCGCGGTAGATGGCGCTGATTGTGAATTTGACGCCGATGTACTGACCGTCTGTAAAGCCTTTGCCGACGCTGGTAAACCGGCTGCCTATGCCTGTATTGCGCCGGCGCTGGCCGCAAAGGTATATGGCAACAGCGTAAACCTGACCATTGGTAACGATGCCGGTACTGCAGAAGCGCTCGAGAAATTTGGCATCAAACATCAAAACTGCGCAGTGACCGAGGTTATTATTGATAGCGAAGCTAAACTGGTTACAACACCTGCCTACATGCTTGGCCAGAACCTGCTGGAAGTAGGTGAAGGGCTCGATAAGATGGTGCAGGCAGTGTTTGCTATGCAGTCGTAATACTGAAGTGTCTCTTGGTTGTATGTAGCTTTCGCTATATAGTGAGAGCTGCATCAATTCAATAACATAAAGAATAGCCAACATACTATAATGCATTATCGCGCTATCATTCGTATTTTAGGGTTACTGGTTGCACTGTTCTCAGTCACCATGATCCCACCAGCGATCGTTTCTCTGATTTACGAAGACGGTAGTGGCTTGCCATTTTTCCTGGCCTTTATACTCTGTATTCTGACCGGTTGCGCGTTTTGGTATCCCAATCGCAGTCATCGCCAGGACTTAAGAGCTCGCGAAGGCTTTTTGATTGTGGTGTTATTCTGGTCGGTACTGGCCAGTTTTGGTGCTATTCCGTTTATTCTTCTCGAACAGCCTTCTATGACCGTAACCGATGCGTTTTTCGAATCGTTTTCGGGCTTAACCACCACCGGGGCAACGGTAATTGAAGGGATTGATTTTCTGCCCCATTCCGTACAGTTTTACCGGCAGCAGCTGCAATGGCTGGGCGGTATGGGGATCATCGTGCTGGCGGTGGCTATTCTGCCAATTCTAGGCGTGGGGGGCATGCAGCTGTACCGGGCCGAAACACCCGGGCCGGTGAAAGACTCTAAAATGACCCCGCGGATCGCCGATACGGCCAAGCATCTCTGGTATATCTATTTATCGCTGACCACTGCGTGCACGCTGGCTTACTGGTTCGCCGGGATGAATTGGTTCGACGCCATCTGCCATTCCTTTTCGACCATTGCCATTGGCGGGTTTTCTACTCACGATGCCAGTCTGGGTTATTTTGATAGTCCGGTGGTTAACGCCATTTGTGCCCTGTTTTTGATTATCGCCGCCTTTAACTTTTCGCTGCATTATGCTGCGGCCAGCGGCCGCACATTGAAAGGCTACTGGCAGGATCCGGAATTAAAGGCCTTTCTGTTTATTCAGGCGGCACTGATCAGCGTGTGTTTTATAGTGCTGGTCTTTCACAATCACTTCAGCGACGCCGAGGAAGCTTTGGATCAGGCCGTTATCCAGGCTGTATCGATCAGTACTACCGCCGGATTCGCCACCACTGACTTTGCAAACTGGCCGTCATTTCTGCCTATCCTGCTGATTTTTTCCAGCTTCATTGGTGGCTGCGCCGGCTCAACCGGTGGCGGGTTAAAAGTGATTCGGGTCTATCTACTGTTTCTGCAGGGCAAACGGGAAATCGACCGGCTGATCCACCCTAAAGCCGTTTACTCTGTAAAGCTGGGGGAGCGGGCGATGCCAGACAGGGTAGTCGAAGCGGTATGGGGCTTTTTCTCTGCTTATGCGATAGTTTTTGTGGTGATTATGATAGGCCTGATTGCTACCGGACTGGATAATATCACTGCCTTCACTGCAACAGCCGCTACATTAAACAACCTTGGCCCGGGGCTGGGTTCGGTTGCAGGTACCTTTGCTGATGTCAGCGATGGCGGTAAGTGGTTACTGGTTACCGCCATGCTGTTTGGTCGATTGGAAGTCTTTTCCCTATTGGTACTATTTTCGCCAACGTTCTGGCGGGGTTAGATACCTTCAGGAAATAACGTCTCTTTGCTGACCAGCTCAATACTGGACAAAATGTTGCGTACGCTGTCAGACAGGTTTTCGTTACTTAACGCCAGCTTCCGGTTGCGTTCAAACACCTTACTGTGGCTTTCAATTCGTTTGCCCATTTTACTCCAGGCTTGTGCTCTTGCTTCATAAGGCCAGGCTTCGAGCTCTATTCGATAGGTATCTATCTGGCTTAAAAACATGCTTGCAAGGCCATCAATTGACATGCCGCCATAATTGGCTTCGCTACCAGGCTGAAAATTTACCAGTGTGGCCATTAAAGGCGTGTATTGTTTGAGCCAGGTGTAATAGTTATTAAAAGCATCTTCATCAAACTCCTCAATGTCGAAGTTATAGCTTTTATTTCTATTAACGGTGGTCGTGGTTGTAGTGGGCTCCACATAAACCGCCGTCGATACCAACGGCGGGCTGGGCTCTTGCGGAATAGGTTGCGTTTGTGGCTGGGCATCCTGTGCACCGCTCACCGACAGTGAACCGCCATTACCCAGACCACCTTCAACTTCCTGGGCTTTGTAGTTCCGTAGTGCTTTAACCATATTATTAAACGAGTCGGCGAATGCGGTGGTCAGCATTTTACCTTCGGGCGTCTTAGAGTAAGCGCCACCTGCACCGCCTACACCACCACCAAACATTCCGGCAAACATGCCAAAATCATAGTTCGACGATGAGCCGTACGAGGACGATAGCTGCACACCTGAGCGGTTATCGATCAGCATTAAAGTAGTAGCAGCTTCGTTTTTGTCGAAGGCGCCACCCACCAGGGAGCCCAGACCGCCCAGTAAAGCCCCACCAATAGCTTTTCCTGAGGCTGTTTTTTCGGCAAACATGATTTCCGGACTTACCGTGTAATCGGCGGCAACCATCTGGCCTGCACCAATGTTACTGGTGTTACGTAGCTGGCCTGATTGCATTAGCTGACGCTCTCTGTTCATCGCATTCATTGCCCGGCCACGCTCAACAATAACAAAGCAGTTTGATTGCTGAATCATCAGGCGAAGTATAGGAACAGTACTACCGACTTTAGGGTAGGTTCTGCGGTAATCCTGCCACCAGGGCAAGGTCGTGTCTTCAAATATCGAAGCGGTACCCAATGGGGTATCGCATTTTTCCAGAGCGGTATTGTTTTCCGACGCATTGGCACCACCAGCGGCGCCGGTAACGGTGCTTTCGCTACCGCCCATCATCGGGTTGGTTGACATACATGCCGTTTGCACAGCCAAAGCGCTGGCAATAGTTAACAGTTTCAGTGATTTAATAGGGGTTTGCTTGAACGGTTTTACAACCTTTGAATTGATAGTTTTCACGGATCCCTCTCATATAATACTAACAATTAAGGAAACCGATGGGGTATCACGTTTCAGTAAAAACGTTCTAGTGATTATATACTTAACCTCACCGGCAACGGTGTTGTATAAACGAGGAAAACCGTTGTAATTCGCCATACTCCTTAGCGAAATTTAAACATCCTGAATAACATCACAACAAGTAAAATCTATCAGTTCAGTAGTGTATTGCAAGTAAACTGAGCGATAATTAACCAAAAAAGAATGCGCTCGGCTGGAACAGACGCTCTACATCATTGATGTACTTCTTATCCACTAAAAACAGAATCACATGATCGTTAGCTTCGATTACGGTATCGCTGTGGGCAATGATCACCTGTTCTTCACGCACAATCGCACCAATAGTAGTGCCGGGGGGGAGCTTAATACCGCCAATTTCGCGGCCGACCACTTTCGACGTATTTTTATCGCCGTGGGCAATGGCTTCTATAGCTTCTGCGGCACCACGGCGAAGTGAGTACACATTAACTATATCCCCGCGACGAACATGAGTAAGCAAAGCTGAGATGGTGGCTTGCTGAGGGGAAAAGGCAATATCGATTTCGCCGCCCTGCACCAGATCCACATAAGCGCTGCGTTGGATCAGCACCATGGCTTTTTGCGCGCCCATCCGTTTTGCCAGCATGGCGGACATAATATTCGCTTCATCGTCGTTAGTGACGGCAATAAACGCATCAACCTGTTCTACGCCTTCCTCACTCAACAGCGTAGAGTCAGAGGCATCGCCGCTGAAAACAATGGTTTTATCCAGATGGGCAGACAAATACTGCGCTCGTTCCGGGCTGTACTCAATGAGCTTAACGTTGTGATTGTGCTCCAGGCGCTTAGCCAGACCGGCACCAATTAAGCCACCACCGGCGATCATGATGCGTTTATAGCTCGACTCCAGCTTTTGCAGTTCACTCATTACAGCGCGAATGTGTTTGGTGGCGGCAATAAAAAATACTTCGTCATCGGCTTCAATGACGGTAGTACCCAGCGGCCGGATGGGTTTACCGCGGCGATAAATGGCCGCCACCCGGGTTTCCACATTGGGCATATGTTCTTTTAAGGCGGATAAGGCATGGCCTACCAGCAAGCCGCCGTAATAGGCTTTTACCGCTACCAGGCTGGCTTTGCCTTCAGCAAATTCCACTACCTGCAGGGCGCCGGGGTAGTCAATCAGGCGTTTAATGGCCTGAGTCACCAATTGTTCCGGGGCAATAATATGGTCAACCGGAATATCCTGTTGCTTGTACAGTTGTTCCTGGTAAATGATGTATTGCTCGGAGCGGACCCGGGCAATTTTGGTGGGGGTTTTAAACAGACTGTAAGCTACCTGACAGGCCAGCATGTTACTTTCATCACTGTTGGTCACAGCAATCAGCATGTCGGCGTCTTCGGCACCTGCTTTACGCAGGACGTCGGGGTGCGAGCCTACACCGGTTACAACCTGCAGATCGAGGCGGTCCTGCAACGCACGCAGGATAACGGGGTCAGAATCGATCACCGTAATTTCGTTTTTTTCGCCTACCAGGTTCTCAGCCAGTGTGCCGCCAACCTGTCCTGCGCCAAGGATGATAATTTTCATCGTCGTTGTAAGGTATCTTTATTCTTGGTTATTAAGACTTTAGCAGCCTCGCATAATAGAAACCATCCATTTGTTGCTCGCCGGGCAAAATTTGCCGCCCTGGCTGTTCGATGGTTTCCCCCGGTTGGATTGGTAGTAACTGTGCATCGCTGTGTTCTTGCAGGAAGCGGCTAATCTGCGCTTTGTTTTCAACCGGCAGCACAGAGCAGGTAGCGTAAACCAACGTACCGCCGGGTTTAAGCGTGCGCCACAGGTTGGTCAGAATCTTATACTGTAGCGCTTGCAGCACCTCAATATCGGCTGACTTGCGTAGCCAGCGTATGTCCGGGTGACGGCGAATAACGCCCGTCGCAGAGCAGGGCGCATCTAACAGGATGCGGTCGAAGGGCTTGCCGTCCCACCAGCTATCTACCGCCGCCGCATCGGCGCAAACTAAGTTAGCGTGTAACTGCAGACGCTGTAAATTTTCGGTCATCCGTGCAAGACGGGATGCTTCACTGTCCAGAGCAATCAGCTCCGCCAGCCCGGAGGTGCGTTCCAGAATATGGGCACTCTTACCACCGGGCGCCGCACAACAATCCAGTATACGTTCGCCTTGCTGAGCATCTAGCAGTGGCGCTGCCAGCTGTGCTGCACCGTCCTGTACGCTGAACCAGCCTTCGGTAAAGCCTGGCAGGGTAGTTATTGGCGTTCTGTCGAGCAGGATCACAGCATTAGGATGTGCTTCAGAGAGTGCAAAGCGAATACCGGCATCTGTTAAGGCATTGCAGTAGTCTGGTTGTGCACATTGCTGCTGGTTTACTCTGAGCCAGACAGGCGCAGGTTGATTCATACCACTCAGCAAGCTTTCCAGCTCTTGCGGATAGGCATTCGCCAGGCGTTTGTAGAGCCACTTAGGCAAGCCAGACTGAATAATGGGGTTGTCGCTAACCTGTTCGGCCAACTGCTGACGCTGGAAGTTTCGCAATATGGCGTTAATCAGTCCCTTCAGACCTTTACCCCCGAGCACTTCCGCGGCGTTAACCGTTGCCGCAACAGCCGCATGGTCAGACACGCGGCTAAAAGCCTGCTGATAAAAGCCCAGCAAAATCACATGTTCAAGGATCTTCTTACTGCCCTTAAGAGGCTGTTCGAGCAGCTCTCGAAGCCATATCTGTAACTGTGGCAGGTGGCGGAACACACCCATTGCCATTTCCTGTAGCCAGGCGGCATCTTGTTTACTGTGTCTGGCCTGGGCCATGGCTAAGGCTTCGCGGGAGGATTTTCCCTGTTCCAGTACCTGAAAGATAACCCAGGCGGTATCAGCACGAAGGTCGACCCTAGCTGGCAGTTTCATTGTGCTTGCTCAGGCTCACAGGGCAACACGCTGCCTACCGCAAACCATTCCTGATAACCGTTGAGCACATCCTGAATGGCCATGGGCTTTTTACCAGGCAACTGCAATTGCTCAATACACAGCGCTTTATCGCTGGTGGCTACCACTATGCCTGATTTATCCGCAGCCAGAATGGTGCCGGGTGCTTTACTGGCATCGGCGTGTTCGCTAACAGACGCCTGCCAGACTTTAATATTCTTGCTGTTAACCTGGCTCCAGCAAACCGGCCAGGGATTAAATGCCCGTACGTTGCGGCTTAATTGTTCGGCCGGCTCCTGCCAGTTAAGAAACGCTTCTTCTTTACTGAGCTTCTTAGCGTAGGTGGCGCTGTCTTCCTGCTGCGGTTCGGCATTCAGGGAATCAAAATTATCCAGCACCTCTACCAGGGCCCGCGGGCCAATTTCGGCCAGTTTGGAATACAGCGTAGCGCTGGTATCTGAATCAGTAATTGGCAATCTGGCAATGTGTAACATAGCGCCGGTATCCAGCCCTTCATCCATTTGCATAATGGTGACGCCGGTTTCTTTATCACCAGCCCAGATGCTGCGCTGAATAGGCGCGGCACCGCGCCAGCGTGGTAAGATCGAGCCATGCACATTAATACAGCCGCGCGCTGGTATATCCAGTACAGCTTTGGGCAGCAGTAATCCGTAGGCGACCACTACCATAATGTCCGGCTTCAGCGCGGCGAGTTCTTGTTGGGCTTGTTCGTTTTTTAATGATGCAGGTTGGTACACCGGGATATTATGCGCCTCGGCCACCTGTTTGGTGGCGCTGGGGGTAAGCTTTTTGCCACGCCCCGCAGGGCGATCTGGTTGGGTGTAAACCGCTATTACATTGTGCTGGCTGTTGAGCAAGCCAGTTAAATGGGTAGCCGCAAAGTCCGGCGTACCGGCAAAAACAATATTCAATGGCTTGGTCACAGGGCTTTCTCTCAGGCTTTAGCGGCCAGACGGGCTTCTTTTTCGAGTTTCTTGCGAATACGCTGGCGCTTGAGGGGCGATAAGTAGTCTACAAATAACTTACCATCCAGATGATCCAGTTCGTGTTGAATACAAATTGCCAGCAGGCCATCTGCTTCCAGCTCATAGGGTTCGCCTTCGCCATCGAGGGCTTTTACCGTGACTTTTTCGGCACGATCTACCTTGGCGTAGTTACCCGGTACCGACAAACAGCCTTCTTCGCTGATGGTTGAGCCTTCTTTATCAACGATTTCGGGGTTAATAAATACCCGCGGTTCGTTCTGCTCTTCGGAGACGTCCATGACTACCAGGCGCACATGTCTGTTAACCTGCGTTGCAGCCAGGCCAATGCCTTTTTCTTCGCGCATGGTTTCAAACATGTCAGCGACGAGTTGTTTAATTTCGCTGTTGACTTCATCAATGGGCTTAGCCACTGTACGAAGGCGCTCGTCGGGAAATTGTAATACGTCTAATATTGCCATCTGTCGATATTTACACTCTTTCTGTATTAAGAATTATACGCTAAGGCAGATGATGCTATTTATCCTGCCTTAACAGGCAGTATTCTAGCTTAAAGCACGTTTTCATGCAGTATTAATCGCTTCTATACTGAATTATTGGGGATTGTGATCTAATAATACAAGCATAGGGCTGGCTGCGAGACGTTACTGGCGAGGGGATATAATGTTAAAAATTGCAAAAAAATGGGCGGCCATACTGGCTGGACTGATGCTTTGGCTCGGTGCGAGTTATGCGCTGGCGCTGGAGGTCAAACCCGATGCTCCAACCCGTTATACGGTTAAGAAGAACGATACACTGTGGGATATCGCGGGTATCTTTCTGGATAAGCCCTGGTTATGGCCGGAACTGTGGCGCAACAATACGCAAATTCTGAATCCTCATCTTATCTACCCTGGTGATGTGCTCATTCTGCGCATCGTCGACGGTGAGCCGGTACTCGATGTCGTCAGGCAAAAAACGCAGGTCACCCTTTCTCCCAATGCCAACCGCACGGTGAAGCAGGGCGAACCGATTAATCTGTTACCCTGGTCGGTTATTGAACCTTATATTCAGCATCATGAAATTCTCGATTCCGGCAAGTACGAAATCCTCCCGCATTTACTGGGCAACAAGAACGCCTCCATTCGTTTTGTTAACGAAGACCTGGTCATGAGTCGTCGCAGCGGCCGTGCCAGAGATCAGTATCGCGTGATCCGTAAGCAATCTACAATTGAAGACCTTGATGGCAACGAGCTGGGCGTACAAATTCACCATATCGCCGACGCGAGCATGGTGGAGGATCGCGCCGAAGGCGAGTGGCTGGTGAAAATTGACGGGTCTAACTCAGAAGCCAAGCGTGGTGACAAGTTACTCTTCGGTGAGCCGAAAACCGCCGGCGACATGGCATTGCAATCAGCGGATGAGTCGCAGCGTGCGTTTATTGTAGGTAACCTGCACCAGTATGAGCTGCTGGGTAAATATGATGTGGTCATCGTGGACTTAGGTGAAGATGAGATTGAGCCGGGCACCGTGATGGGCATTTATCAGCAGGGGCCGGTGATCATTGATGGTGATGAGCCAAAATACTCAACCGAAAGCAAGGTAGTTGTCAGTGTTTTCGATGATGGCAGTACGGTTCATCAGCCCGCTTTAAAAGTGGGTGAGCTGATTATTTTCAGTACCTTCACTAATGCCAGCTACGGCATTATCACCCGGGCCAGTGACATGGTTCGAACCGGCAACATTGTCGCCCAGCCTTAACCGGTACTGACACTCCCGTCTCAGTACTGTGAACGGGAGTGTTAATGCAAAACCAACTATCATCACATAGTCAGCACTGGCTGCGCCTGAGTTTAATTAAAAAACGTTCGCCTGCATTCTGGCTGGCACTGCTGCAACATTTCCGGCTAACCATTGAGCAGCTATTCAGTCTGCCGGTTGGAGAACTTTGTCAGTGTGGCCTCAAGCCCGATGAAATTGGCCTTATCAATAGTCCCGGCGATGAGGTTGAACGGATCGAACAATGGCTTTGCCAACACCCGCTCAATCAGATTATCGCCATTAGTGATGCAGCCTACCCCGAGCGCTTAAAGCAGCTTGATTCTCCTCCTTTACTACTTTATTGCCACGGCAATGCGGGGTTGCTGAAAGCGCCGCAGTTAGCCATTGTCGGAAGCCGTAAGGCAACCATTAATGGTTTAAATACGGCGCGCCGCATGGCAAAGGAACTGGGCGATGTAGGCATAACGGTTACCAGCGGCCTGGCGCTTGGTATTGACGGCGCGGCTCATCAGGGCGCTTTTGCTACCTCAGGGCGCACGGTAGCAATTCTCGGTGGCGGGCTGGGCTGCATTTATCCGCGCAGCCATCAGGCCCTGGCCTTGAGCCTGGTTGAACACGGTGGATGTCTGGTGTCGGAGTTTCCGCCCTGGGAAACGGTAAAGCCTTACCATTTTCCACGTCGTAACCGCTTAATTGCCGCACTGTCGAGCGGGGTACTGCTCATTGAGGCCCGTATTAAAAGTGGCTCAATGATTACCGCTAACCTGGCCGCAGACATGGGCATCGATGTGTTTGCTACGCCCGGCAACATTAATAACCCTCTCAGCGAGGGACCTCATTACCTCATTCAGCAAGGCGCCAGACTGGTCACCGGCAGCGGTGATATTTGCGAGGAATTGGGTTGGTTGGTGAAGGACTCTGCGGATACAGGTGAGAAGCATCAGCAAGATGCAGGCGACGAACCGTTACTAAAAGAATTTGCCGGTGAGCCGATAGATATAGATTATCTGGTAGAGAAAACCGGTCTGTCAGTAAATCGCTTAATGCCAAGGCTGGTGGATCTTGAGCTTCAGGGCCGGGTAGTGGCAGTGCCCGGAGGTTATATTCTGGCTCCCGGGCCTGTTGGAGGTTAAGGTCTGCGCTTTCGGGGGCGGTTAAGGGAAAGGCTGATTTTGTATGAGAGTCAATCGTTTGCAGGCTTATGCTTAAGTTAATCGAAAAAAAGTCGACCCAAAGCTTGGCATTATCCGTATTTTTAGATAAGTTGAACTTAGATGCTTTGCTTTTTTGCATCGACACCGTACGCAAAACTGGTCTTGAGACTTGAAAAAAGACCAGACCACTACAATAGAGTTTGCGAGGTTAGGTAATCACCTTTTAGTGATTACTTCAAATTGAGGGGGAAAATGCTATGTTCGATATCCTCATGTATCTCTTCGAAAACTTCATCCATAGTGAAACCGAAATTCGCGTCGATCAGGATGAACTAACCGAAGAGCTGGTCCGCGCAGGATTTCATCACGATGAGATATACAAAGCGCTCGCCTGGTTGGAAAAGCTCGCCGCGCTGCAAGAAACTGATATTAACCCCTACTTCTGTAAAGGCATCTCCAGTAGCCTGAGTCGTATCTATACGCAGCAGGAACAAATGCGCCTGGATGTTGAATGTCAGGGTTTCTTATTGTTCCTTGAGCAGGTTGGCGTATTGGATGCTTCCACACGGGAAATGGTCATCGACAGAGTCATGGAGATAGATTCGCCAGAATTCTGTTTAGAAGACCTTAAGTGGGTGGTCCTGATGGTGTTGTTTAATGTGCCGGGCAAAGAAAATGCCTACGCGCAGATGGAAGATCTGTTATTCGAAGAGCATGACGGTATACTGCACTAATCTTAAAGATTACGAAGTGTAGGGCTGTGTCGAAGATTGATCATTCACTGTTCGAAGCGCATGAGCACGCTTTAGAACATCAGTACGGGCCATGCCCGGACTGTGGGAAAGAGTTGCGCATCAGAAACAGCAAGTCAGGCCCGTTTATCGGTTGTAGTGGCTATCCCGATTGCCACTACGCCAAGCCTTTACACGATAATCAAACAACCACATTAAAAGTGATAGAAGACAGCCATTGCCCTGAATGTGGCTCGTCCATGGCCATCAAAAAAGGCCGTTACGGTATGTTTATTGGCTGTACTAATTTTCCTGCCTGTCATCATATCGAAAATGCCAAACCGCAAACCGATACCTCTGTTACCTGCCCTAAATGCCATAAAGGACACCTGCTCGATCGCACCAATAAATACGGTAAGCGCTTTTTTGCCTGTAATCGTTATCCTGAATGCCGTTATGTGGTAAATTTCGCGCCGGTTGAGAAGTCCTGTCCGGATTGCGGATGGACTATACTGGTCGAAAAGAAAGGGCGTTTAGTGTGCCCGCAGCCATTATGCGGCTATAAAGAAGCACAAAACGAACAAGAAGCAGAATAAGAGGTAACAAATGAGCGTTGAATCAGTTCATCAGGATGCTGATGTAGCAGCGTTTGAAAGTGGCCAACTCATGGTGTATCCCACCGAAGCGGTGATGGGCATTGGTTGTGATCCGGATAACGAGGCGGCTGTTATGTCGTTGCTTGCGCTCAAGCAGCGCCCGGTAGAAAAAGGCCTTATTCTGCTCGCTGCTAATTATTCACAGCTGCTGCCCTATGTAGACGATAATGCCATTCCCCAGGATAAACGCTTCAGTATTTTTTCCTGTTGGCCTGGCCCGGTGACCTGGTTGTTGCCTAAGTCTGCTACGGCACCAAAATGGCTGACCGGCGAGCACAATGCTATTGCCGTCAGGGTTACCGCTCACGAAGGGGCACGGGCGCTGTGTAACAAACTCGGCCGTCCTATCGTATCGACCAGCGCTAACCTGACCGGGCAGGAACCGGCCAGAACCACAGAAGAAGCCCGTAGTTACTTTGCAAACAGTGTTCACTATGTGCCAGGTTCGGTGGGCGGAGCCGCTCAACCTTCAACTATTAAAGATGCCTTAACCGGTACCACCATTCGGAATTAAACATGAGTATTACTCCCTTAAAGGATACGCCTCAGGCGATTGAGTCGGTTAAAGCGTTTTTACTGGCTTTGCAAGACAATATCTGTCACACCCTGGAACTGGCCGATGGCAAGGGCCACTTTGTAGAAGATGCCTGGGAGCGGCAGGAAGGAGGCGGTGGTCGCTCGCGGGTGATTAAGAACGGCGCGGTAATAGAGCAGGGCGGAGTAAACTTTTCTCACGTGCATGGCACCCAAATGCCAGCCTCGGCAACGGCTTCGCGCCCTGAACTGGCCGGTCGCAGTTTTCAGGCCATGGGGGTGTCTTTAGTGATTCACCCGCATAATCCTTATATCCCGACTTCCCACGCCAACGTGCGTTTCTTTATTGCTGAGAAAGAGGGTGAAACACCAATCTGGTGGTTTGGTGGCGGTTTCGATTTAACCCCGTTTTATCCCTTCAAGGAAGATGTGCAGCACTGGCATAACACCGCGAAGAAAATCTGTAAGCCATTTGGCGATACTGTCTATGCTGAGCACAAGGCATGGTGTGACGAGTATTTCTACCTGAAACACCGCAACGAAACCCGCGGGGTTGGTGGCTTGTTCTTTGACGACCTTAATCAGTGGGATTTCGAACAGTGCTTTGCTTACATTCAGGCGGTGGGCAATGGCTACCTGGATGCCTATGTGCCGATTATAGAGCGCCGTAAGAACACCGCTTATGGCGAACGCGAACGCCAGTTTCAGCTTTACCGGCGCGGACGTTATGTAGAATTTAATCTGGTATATGACCGCGGTACCTTGTTTGGTTTACAAACGGGTGGGCGAACCGAGTCAATCCTTATGTCTATGCCGCCGCTGGCGCGGTGGGAGTATGGTTTTGCCGCGCCTGCGGGGTCACCGGAAGCCAAACTGCAGGACTGGCTTACTCCTCATCAATGGTAAAAGCGAGCTTTTGCGCCGGTATCTTTTGACGTAGATCAACCTTAATTCGCAGATTTTTAAACGTATTTTCAAACTTGTTTTAGATCAAATTTTTATTTGGCAGGAGGCGTACATTAGCCCCCATCAACTTAAACGAATGAGAAAATACACAATGAAAAAATCAGCTTTAGCTACACTAGTTCTGGCCGCACTAGTATCTGCGCCTTCAGCATTTGCCTATGAAGCCGGCGACATCATTGTTCGTGCAGGTTTAACTTCTGTTTCACCAAACGACGATTCAAGCAACGTTAATGTAGACGCCCTGGGTGGCAACGTAGGAATGGGCGTAGAGGTCGATTCAAACACTCAGCTTGGTCTGAACCTGGTTTACATGTTGGATTCTAACTGGGGCCTTGAAGTACTGGCTGCCACACCATTTACCCATGACGTTACCCTTATCGATACTGCAGACAATGGTCTGGGGTTAGGTGACGGCAAACTGGCAGAAGTTACTCACCTGCCACCCACTGTTAGCGCGGTTTACTTCTTTGATACTAACAGTGCCTTTACACCATATGTTGGCGTGGGTGTTAACTACACCATTTTCTTCGACGAAGAATTTACCGGTGGCCGCGAAGATCAAACCTTTACGGATCTGGACCTGGATAACTCTTTTGGGTTAGCCGCGCAGGTAGGTTTTGATTATCAAATCGATGAAAACTGGTCTCTGAATGCTTCTGCCCGTTACATCAAAATTGACACCACTGCAGAATTTACCGTTGCCGACGTAAAAGGCAGCGTAGACGTGGATATTGACCCTTATGTATTCACCATCTCTGCGGGTTACAAGTTCTAAAAATTAATTTTATCAGTTTCACCTTGTGTTTTTGCACTGCCTGTTGGCCCTTCATTGAAGGGCCTTTTTTTATTCGGTTGCGTCTTCACGGTTAACCATATGATCGGCAAGTTGATCCAATGCCTTTAGCAACTGATCGGCTATATTCATATCGTTAACGCATTCATACATAGCCTTGCGCATGCAGTACATCCATTGGGCTTTGAGTTTTGGCGTTACGGTATAGGGCAGGTGCCTGGCCCTTAACCGGGGATGGCCACGTTCCTGTTCGTATTGGTTAGGCCCACCCAGCCACATAGTGAGGTAAAGGAAGAAAACATGGCGGATACGATCCATTGGTTGCGGGTGAATGGCTAACAGTTCCGCCGCCATAGGATCGTTTTCCATGATGTCATAAAACCGATTCGCCAGTTGCCTGACGGTATTTTCTCCACCTATTGCTTGATAGGGGTTAGTAACACCAGTATTGTTGTCCGAAGTTTTCTTTCCCATACCCAGTTTCGATAATAGTCCCATGAAAAAGTTTGCCGTTTTTGGAAATCCTATTGCTCAGAGTTTATCACCAACCATTCATCAAATGTTTGCTAAATACTGTGCTGAGGATATCAGCTACGAGAAAATAGAGGCCCCATTAGAGGGCTTTGAAGCTACCATCGACAATTTTTTCGCTATACCACAAGCGGTAGGTTGCAACGTGACCGTACCTTTTAAAGAAAGAGCCTGCGCCATGGCGAAGCATAAAGATGATGCGGTAGTAATGGCCAGGTCCGCGAATACGCTGATGCGCAATGCAGAGGGCGAGTTATGTGCTTTCAATACAGATGGTATTGGTCTGGTAGCAGACCTCACCAATAACGGCTTAAATCTGCAAGGTACCAAAGTGTTGCTGTTAGGCGCCGGTGGCGCTGCCCGTGGTGTTGTTCATCCGCTGCTAAATGCCGGCGTTAAAAACCTGCACATGCTTAATCGAACTGTAGAAAAAGCTCAGGCCATCGCCGAAGATGCCAACAACCCAAAGGTAACAGCAGTTACCCCCAAACAACTATTGGCAGATTACGATGTGGTGATTAACTCTACCTCTGCCAGTTTATCCGGCACGCTACCCACCGTACCGGATGATGTGCTGGCTAACTGCAAGCTCGCTTACGATATGGTGTACTCAAAGGATAATGGTTCGACGGTATTTATGGCCCATGCTGAGCAACTGGGTGCCGCAAAGCAGCTGGATGGTCTGGGTATGCTGGTGGAGCAAGCCGCCGCGGCGTTTTATATCTGGACTGGTAAACAGCCGTCAACGGCCAGTGTTATTAAATACCTGCGTAACCGTTAAGGGTTACGCGCCTTCAGCAAGGTAGTCGTCTTTTAGCTCAACATAGTTAATGGCTGATTGTTTTAAGAAAGCCACTTCCGCCTCTTTTAACGGCCGTTTTTGCACCATCGGATTACCAACATACAGGTAACCGCTTTCAAGGCGTTTATTCGGCGGAACCAGTGTACCGGCGCCGATAAACACATCATCCTCTACTACGGCACCGTCCATTACAATAGCGCCCATTCCTACCAGAATACGATTACCCAGTGTACACCCGTGCAGCATACATTTGTGACCTACGGTTACATCATCACCAATAATAAGCGGATTACCCTCAGGGTTACCGGCTGATTTACGGGTAACATGAAGAATAGTACCGTCTTGTATATTGCTACGTGCGCCTATCTTTATATAGTTAACATCGCCCCTTGCGGCGACCATATGCCATATACTGCTGTCGTCGCCGACTTCCACTTCGCCTACCAGGCGAACCGAATCAGCTATATATACATCGTTGCCAATGCTGGGGGAGATATCTTTAAAGCTACTGAGCGTTTGTTGCATAGTTGTCTCTGTTAATAAATAGAAGTAGTAGAACACATATTAGTTTAATCACAACCTAGCATGCTTTGTTCGTCTATTACTATTACCTGCATAGAGCCAGAAGCGGTAATACGCAGGAAATTGTATATAAAAAACACGTTCTGATGTATTTGTAAGCGAACAAATCAAATATGACAGTTTTTTGAAAATAACCGTTGACCTGTGAGCCCAACTCTCTATAATTCGCCCCACTTCGACGGGGAACGCGCTAAAACGCCAACCCGGCAATAATGCTCTAGGCCTTATTGGAAGCGGTTTTCAGCCAAATGCGACGTTTGAAAAAATTCAAAAAAAGCATTGACACAGAAAGCCATCAGCGTAGAATGCGCGCCTCACTTCAGCGAGGTTAAGTAAACAAAGTTGAAGTGGTTTTGAGTGACAACCTGCGAAATTAAATTTCAAAAAGTTGTTGACACTGAAAACAAAGAGCGTAATATACGCATCCCGCTTCGGGGCTAAACATAAAAGCCTGAAGCAGCGAAAGCTAAAATTATCGTAGAGATATCAAGCATTTCGCACTGTTCTTTAACAATTTATAACAAGACAATCTGTGTGGGCACTCATTAAGAGTGTCAACAACGACAATTCAAAATTTCGATATTTAATTGAAGAGTTTGATCATGGCTCAGATTGAACG
>Ga0213831_1000577_pt1 | contig 20005 bp, 20 predicted proteins | sample SWATP12_FD_163421 | JGI IMG/M metagenome (GOLD analysis project Ga0213831, IMG submission 163421) | Coastal seawater microbial communities from Marineland, Florida, United States - SWA TP1 #2 | ecosystem: Environmental > Aquatic > Marine > Coastal | place: USA: Florida | collected 2016-08-06 | reverse complement strand
GCCTAAATCGCTTTTAATTCCAACTGAAACTCGCATCTTGAGGTGGTTTGGGTATATATATTAGTTTAGTATATGTATATAACAAATTGAATATATGAGTGTGCTATGCATGACGTAATACTTTTAATGGTGTACTGCGCAATTTTGGGCAGTGTGGTTGGCTTTTTAGCCGGATTATTAGGTATTGGTGGCGGTCTTATCATCGTGCCAGTACTTAGTGCGCTATTAGTGTCGTTCAATGTTGCTGATCCAAGTCATGTATTAGTTATCGCAATAGCAACCTCGTTAGCATCCATTATTTTTACTTCGACGTCTTCAGCCCTTGCTCATCATCGCAATGCTAACGTGCCATGGGAAATCGCCCCATGGGTTATGACTGGCGTTGGTCTTGGCGCATTGATCAGTGGTTTTGCTGCAAGCTTTATCCCAGAGCAGCTACTGCGCTTTGTTTTTGCCGGTAGCGTGGTGTTTATCGCGCTCAGAATGGTGTTATCGACACGAAAAAAAGCCGCCAGTGAAAAACCGCTTCCATCAGGGCCTATTCTTGGCTTTTTATGTGCCATAATGGGGGCGCTGTCGGGGCTAATTGGTATTGGCGGCGGCGCGCTTATTGTGCCGCTACTGCATTATTTTTCTGTTGATATTAAAAAGGCCATTGGTTGTGCTGCTGCATGTGGTATTGTCATTGCGCTGTTCGGCTCGGTGGGTTACGTATCTGCCGGGTGGCAATTAACATCTTTCAGTGATGGATTTGCCGGATTTGTGTATTTACCTGCGTTAGTCGGGATTGTGGTTACCTCGTCGCTCATTGCGCCAATAGGTGCCAAAGCCACGCATTACTTGCCTGTGGCAACAATAAAAAAAGTATTCGCGCTATTACTTGTCATAATTGCGCTTAAAATGGTGTTTAGTTAAAGGTTTTTATTTTTATGGCTCTTCAATTTCCAGATATCGATCCGGTTATTTTTTCGGTAGGCCCGCTCAGCGTACGTTGGTACGGTTTAATGTATTTAATTGGTTTTGCTTTGGCTATGTGGCTTGCTAATCGTCAAGCAGAAAAACCAAACTCAGGTTGGACAAAAGAACAAGTTAGTGACTTATTATTTTACGGTATGCTCGGGGTAATACTAGGCGGCCGTATTGGTTATGTATTGTTTTATCAGTTCAGCTACTTTATTGAAAACCCATTGTACTTATTCAGAATTGACCAAGGTGGTATGTCGTTCCATGGTGGCACTCTGGGTGTAATTACAGCCATTGCAATTTTTGCTTGGACCCGTAAAAAATCATTATTTGAAGTGGGCGATTTTGTAGTGCCACTCGTACCGCTTGGTTTACTAGCTGGACGTATTGGTAACTTTATTAATGGCGAGTTATGGGGCCGAGTGACAGATGTACCTTGGGCGTTTATTTTCCCATCAGGTGGCCCAGAGCCCCGTCATCCATCACAATTATACGAAGCCTTTTTAGAAGGTTTGGTGCTGTTCTTAATCTTACAATGGTTTATCAAAAAGCCTCGTCCAGCGGGAAGTGTTGCTGGGGTGTTCTTACTTGGCTATGGCGTGTTTAGATTTATTGTTGAATATTTCCGTGAGCCAGATGCTCATTTAGGTTTATTCGCAGGCTTTATCTCGATGGGGCAAATACTGTCATTGCCGATGGTAATTGGTGGCCTTGGTTTGTTAATATGGGCCTATAAAAAGCCGCAACACAGCGTGGCAAGCAAAGCATAACAAGAGCAAATCAATGAAACAGTATTTAGATTTATGTCAGCGTATTGTTGACGAAGGTGTGTGGGTTGAGAACAAACGCACAGGGACTAAGTGTTTAACCGTTATTAATGCCGATCTTGAATATGATGTGGCAAATAATAAGTTTCCGCTAATAACAACGCGCAAGAGCTTTTATAAAGCGGCGATTGCGGAGTTACTTGGTTATTTACGTGGTTACGACAGCGCTGCACAGTTTCGTGATATCGGCTGTATGACTTGGAATGCTAACGCAAACGAAAACAAAGCTTGGCTTGAAAATCCACATCGTCGTGGTGAAGATGATATGGGGCGAGTGTATGGTGTGCAAGGCCGCAGTTGGCAACGTCCGGATGGCAGCCACCTTGATCAACTTAAAAAAGTTATCGATAACTTATCCAAAGGGATTGATGATCGCGGTGAAATCGTCACTTTTTATAACCCAGGTGAGTTTGAGTTAGGCTGTTTACGCCCTTGTATGCACACGCACACCTTTTCTTTGTTGGGCGATACCCTATACTTAACATCATACCAACGTAGCTGCGATGTGCCGCTGGGTTTGAACTTTAATCAAATTCAATGTTTTGTGTTACTTGCTTTAGTTGCACAAATCACCGGCCACAAACCGGGTAAGGCGTATCATAAAATAGCGAATGCGCATATTTATGAAAACCAACTTGAGTTGATGCGTGATGTGCAGCTTAAGCGTGAGCCATTCGCGTCGCCAGAATTAAAAATAAACCCAAATATTAAATCACTAGAAGACATTGAAACCTGGGTTACAAAAGACGATTTTGAAGTAGTAGGTTATCAGTGTCACGATGCAATTAAGTATCCGTTTTCAGTTTAAGAACAATAAAATTTAAGGAGAAATCAATGAAAGCAGTGATCCCAGTTGCTGGTCTTGGCACGCGTATGTTACCTGCAACAAAAGCAATCCCTAAAGAAATGCTTCCTATTGTTGACCGCCCGTTGATTCAGTACGTTGTGAATGAAGCAATTTCAGCAGGAATTAAAGAAATTGTTTTAGTAACGCATTCAAGTAAAAACTCAATTGAAAACCACTTTGATACCAGTTTTGAGTTAGAAGCAACGCTAGAAAAGCGTGTTAAACGTCAGTTACTTGCAGAAGTACAATCAATCTGCCCGAAAGATGTAACAATTATTCATGTTCGCCAAGGTGAAGCGAAAGGCCTTGGTCATGCGATTAACTGTGCTGCACCTATCATAGGTGATGAACCGTTTGTTGTTATCTTACCGGATGTGATCATCGATGATGTAGCAAGCGACCTTAAAAAAGATAATTTAGCTGAAATGATCCAGCGCTTTGAAACCACCGGTGAGAGCCAAATCATGGTTGAGCCTGTGCCGCAAAACGAAGTAGACAAGTTCGGTGTTGTCGACTTAGGTGATGTAAAAATCAATCAAGGTGAAAGCGCAGCTATTTTAAATATGGTTGAAAAGCCTCCAGTTGATCAAGCACCATCAAATCTTGCTGTTGTGGGTCGCTATGTATTGAGCAAAAATATTTGGCCATTACTTGCAAAAACCCCAGCCGGTGCAGGCGATGAAATCCAATTAACAGATGCCATTGCCATGCTCATGGAAAAAGAGATTGTTGATGCTTACTCAATGAAGGGTAAAAGCCATGATTGCGGTAGCAAAATTGGTTATTTAAAAGCCATCGTTGAGTTTGCACTGCGTCGTGATGAATTCAAAGGTGAGCTTACAGACTTCATAAAGTCGCTTGTTAAATAAGCAATTCAAATTACCTAGTTGAAAATTATGTAAAAAAAGTGTCTATATGGCACTTTTTTGTTATTTACATGTTCCTCCCTATTGTCGATTATTACCCAATAAAGGATTTTTCTGATATACCTAAGTCTTAACGCATTGTTAAGATTAAAGATCAGTGAGATGCTTATTTACCCCTGTAGGATAGTTAAACTCAGCTATACTTATAAAAATACCTATGTAAAGACGGATTTTTATTGCTTTAGGTTGTCTAATATGAAAACTTAAGTATTAGGGTGTCATTAAGTTTTTATTGCAGTTAGTTAAGCACTGTACTGAAAATATTATAATAACAAATAATGTGTTAGAGTTTTCTTATGCAATGCCGTAAATCACTTTTATGGTTTTTGTATAGGTAAGTGCTAACAGATAGACTTCTTTAAAAAGAAGCAAATTTTTAATGGTACGTTTAAGAATCCTACTTATGAAATATTGCTCAAAACCTTTGCGTTACAGTATATACCTGTTGGTGTTATTGACTGTGTCTGGTTGCAGTAATAAGGCATTTCCTGATATCTCTTTTAACAAGCTTCCTGTTTTCAATGTTGTTCAGTACCTTAGCGATGTAACGCTAATGCAAAACTCATTTTTGTTGGCGCAAACCCAAAGTGAACCGGTCAGTACAGTGTTAGATCAGGCTGATACTTCTCAAGCACTATCAAGCGACTCTAAAGACTCTGTTAAACCTGACTATGCATTTGCTTTGCAATTAGCGTCTGTTAATACGGAACAAGATCTAGCTTATACATTAAAGAAAATGGCTAAACGAGCACCCAGTATTTTTCAAGGAAAGCCGATACTTAATGTTGAAGTCGCTGATGTAAATGAGCATACCTACTATCGACTTAAGTTTGGTGGCTATAAGTATTTGAAAAACGCGAAAGCTGATTGTGAAGCGATTAAACGACAAGGCATTGATTGCTGGGTAAGTAACTACACTGACAACCGAATTTATTTTTAGCGTCAAATATTCACTCTAAAGATGGCATTTTTATTGCTAATATTTAAGTCTGTTTTTTAGAATTGACGTCACCATGCATTTTTCTATTTTCTCTAAATATCTATTTATAACCATCTGCTTAACTGCTCTAACAGCATGTATGATGAGCCAAGAGCAAACCCAGCCAGCTTACACTGAGCAGCAAGTACAGCAATTTGCTGCCCAGTGGCATAATAAACAACCTAGTATTGAGCGTCTTGCGTTGATGGAAAAAGACCTTGCGTTGTTAATCGAAGTGCTTTCAGCCAATAGCGATTTAACCGCACAACCATCACAATTTGAGCCACAAAATGATGTGATTATTCATCAAAGCGAACAAACGCAAGTACAGCAAGCATCATCCACAGACTCACTTGAGGCGATTATTGCAGCAAATAAAGCGGCTGAAGCGGGCGTGCAATTAGGTTTATATTTAACGCCGAAAAAAGTTAGTCATCAGCTCTTAAAGCTTAAACGTGATTATCCTGCTGTTTTAAATGACCTTGATTTTCGTTTTAAAACACGAGAGCAAAAAGGCGTAACCTTGTATGGATTGAGGGCTGGTCCATTTGCAAATTATACTCAGGCTACTGCATTTTGTGAGATAGCCAAAAGAATGGGGCAAACCTGTGTGACGGCACCATTTATTGGAGAGATGCTTTAAGCATCTTTCCTCTTAAAAATTAGGTAATTAATCTTAAAGTATTTGTTCTAGAGGTCGATAAAGCTTAAGATACAGAAAAATGGCTTAGCCATTTAATTATAAGGACTTAATATGAAATTACCTCTTTCTCTAATTGCATGCTCATTAGCATTTTCTGCTTTTTCTTCTTATGCCACTACTGAATCTTTCAGTGCAACAGTAAAGGTTCAAAACTCAGTTGTTTTAACAAAAGGAAATGATCTAAATTTTGGTACTATTCGTGCCGTAGCCGATCCTTTAGGTGTTGCGCAAGCTGTTTTAACTATCAACCCAGAACCTGATGCAAGCCCTGTTTCAACAAGAACAGATGTATCTCCTGCGATTATTTCAATTATTGAGCAAGGGTCTCCTGCTTCATTTACGGTATCGGAAGCGGTGCCAAATGCGCGTTTGTCGATTACTGATCCCACTGCTAATACTTTAGCTTCTGATGGGCAAGGTTTAAATGAGCCAAACTTTATTGTTGATGGTTGGAGATATTTTATTACTTCTGGCCCAAATGCCAACGCTTACTATCTTCCTGGCAGCCCAAATTTAACAGCAGATGCTGACGGCAGTGTTGAGTTTAACATTGGTGCCAATTTATCTACCGCAAATACATCATCATCTGAGCCTTATCGTGATGTTGAGTATACAGGAACTTTTCAACTAGAAGTTGCCTATTAATTATTAGTTTGGGCAATTTATCATGCGCTTCTTGCTATTAGCCACTGTGCTATTTTCTGTTTTCTCTTTGCCTCTACAAGCAGCGAGCTCAGAGCAACAAGCGCTTGATTTTGGCACTCTGGTTATTTTAGCTAATACAAATACCAGCTCTGTAATTGTCAAAGATGATGGCAGTATCAATACACAGGGCTCTGTTTATGTACTTAAAAATGGCCGCCCAGCAGAGTTATTACTCACTGGCTTACCAGCCAGAACTCAGTTAGAGATAAAGCCACTTTCTACAGCTCAGCTAATACATGATGTAGATGGCAGTACAAGTGCTGGATTTTCTGTACGTCTAAATGGTTTTCCCAAATTTGTGATTAGCAATGAGTTCGGTGAGGCAAAAGTATTTATTGGCGGTACATTAACAACAGATCGCAGCGCTAAACCATACGCAGATGGTCATTACACTTCTTCAACTTATTTAGAAATATCGGTCGATTACTAAGGATAGATATGTTCGCAAAACGTCTTTTATGTGGACTCTTTTTTGTTTTATTCAGTCAATACGCAACGGCAAATTTACTTATTTCACCAACGCGGGTTTCATTTGATGAGCGCCAACGTAGCGCAAAAGTCACCGTTATTAATAGCTCAGAAGAGTACCGTACATACCGCGTGGTATGGAGCGAAAAATTAGCGCTCCCCACAGGTGGTTATCAAACTTTGAGTGAGCCAGAAACCACGAGCCTTTCTCCTATGGCACGCTTATCTCCAAAGCAAATTCGCTTAGCACCGGGCGAAAGGCAAACGATTAAAATAGCAATTAGAAAGCCTAAGAATTTGGCTAAAGGGGAATATCGTTCTCATTTACTATTTCAAGCCTTACCAAATGAAGATAAAGCAGCTAAGGCTGGGCTTAAAGTAAACATGATTTTGAGTTTTAGTATTCCAGTTATATATCGTGAACAAGGTGAGCTACCAAAAGTTACATTTCAAACTGCAGAAATAGTTGAAGATTCACTAAACAAAAAACCAAAAATTGCCGTTAAATTAACAGAAGAACAAGGTTTTAGTAGTTACGGTCGACTTAGCGCGTATGTTACTAACTCTGCAGGTAAACAAGAAAAAATCGCAGAAATCGGGAATCTAAGCTTATACCCTGAAATTGAACAAGCGACTGTATTGTTAGATTTATTCTCTGGTAAACAGATGCCAAAACAAGGGAACATTGAGCTTAAATATCAAGGTGCCGATGAGTATGAAGGCGTCAATTTTGGCTCATATTCATTGCCTATTCGACATTAGGGATTAATGCGAAAAAATTTATGAATCGCTTATTTGCGTTAGGGCTTATGCTATTAAGCCCTATTAGCTTTGCTAATTCGACTGTGAGTACAGAGGATGTACTAGCTAGACTCAATGCCATAAAGGCTAAGCTAAATGGCGAACAGCTTCATGCTCCACAATCAAAGCATACACCTGCTGTCAATCATTCTGCAGACACCTTAGACACCCAGCAGCGAATTGCGACTGGGGAGTTTTTGCTATTTTCAATTTATTTAAATGAAAATTATTTAGGTGAGGTTTTTGCCCTTAAGTCTGATCAAGACATATTGCTGGGGCTTTCAGGGCTAGTTGATATCTTACAATTAGCAATCAATGTCGATTTATCAGCCGAGAGTGCAGAAGGTTGGTTCATCAACACAAATAAAACATTTCAATTAACAGCTCAAAAAGAGCTGATTACAGATAACAAAAAGTGGCAGCTTACTGAGCGACAGATTAGTGTTGACGATGATATTTATATTGAGGCAGCAGTACTTGCTGAGGCTTTAGAATTTAAGCACCGCTCTGACTACGCAAGCTTAGAGCTACATATTGAAACTGAGTCTGTTTATCCGGTTGTCGCCCAAGCGCAGCGGCATAAAAAACAACTGCAAAGCTATAGTACTCAAAAACAAGCAACCTTACCTTGGAAACCAAGCCCATATCAGGCCTTATCTGTCCCTGTGGCTGACTTACAATTGAATTATACCCAAGATAATGATGGCAGTCAGGCTAGTTACTCATTACTTGGCTCGCAAGATTTTGCATATTTAACGATGGAATACTTTTTATCGGGTCGTGAAAGTGATTTATTGAATAACTCAAGGCTAACTTTCTCCAAGCAAGATGTGAATAATCAATTGTTAGGTCCACTTGCTGCAAGTCTTATTGAAGTAGGTGATGTCACAGCTACGCAAGTTGGCAGCCGTTATAACAACCAATACGGTCGCGGGGTTAAAATTTCGAATTATCAACTAGGGCAAGCTATTGATAATAATCGGGTGAATCTAACTGGTGCTGTACAGCCAGGTTGGGATGTTGAATTATATCGTAATGGCATTTTAATTGATCAGCAGCTGAGCTTGACTGATGGTCGCTATGTTTTTGCTGATATTGATTTACTGTTTGGTGAAAACAGCTTTGAGTTGATCTTTTATGGCCCACAAGGACAAGTAGAGCGAAAAACTGAATATTACTACATTGATGGCACGCAGCTTGAGCAAGGGGAAGCTGTTTATGAGCTATCTGTTTCAGAGCAAGGTGAGCAGTTACTTGGCAGCAGTAACTACAGTGCCAACAAGGGCTGGGTTGCTGCAGGGCGATACCAATATGGTGTGAGTGATAACATTGCCATGTATTCAGGCTTCATGGCGCAAAAACGAGAGCAAGATGAGCTATATCATGTTGCTCTAGGAACGAACCTTAGCTTGTTAGACAGGCTTTTGGTTAATCTGGAATATGAAGAAAATAATCAACAACAAAGAGAATTTGAATTAACTACAAGAACTAAATTGGCTGATCAGTCTTTGCTATTCAGCGCAACGAACCGTACTGATAATCAAAATGGTCGAGATATAACGCTGAAAAGCTATCAGTTTGATATGTCTGGTGAGCTGATGAAAAATGATTTTGGGCGGCTTAATTATCAGAACAACTTTCTGATTCAACATGCACAAAGTGGTGATTTAAAGCAAATTTATAACCGTTTAAATTACAGCTATGCAAACGTCTCTATAAATAATTTATTGCAGTGGCAAGACTTAAGTGTTGGGCAAGAAAGTGTTGATGGTACGACGCGTTTACAAACACGCCTAGGTAGAGTGTATAGTCGATTTGGGGTTAATTATCGACTCTCTCCGGTTAGTGAAATAGTGAGTTATGAAGCTGAGTTTAGCAGAAGTTTAGGCCCAAGCTTACAAACAGAACTAACTTTAAGGGATTCTCTAGATTACGATGTTCAGTCTGCCGAATTAGGATTAACGTGGCAAAATGACAGGATTAACTTAAGCAGTAATGTTAATTACGACAGCAATGATCAATGGCAGATTCGCTTAAATAGTCGATTTAGTTTTGGCTTTGATAGTCAATATAATCAGCCATTTATGAGTAATCGAACATTGACCAATACTGGTAGCTTGATGGTTAATGTGTTTTTAGATGAAAATGATAATGGCCTTAAAGACTACAATGAAAAGGGCTTGGCGGGTGTTAAAGTAAAAGGCTTACAAAATTATCGCCAAGCTATTACCGATGAACAAGGTATTGCGATTCTTTCAGCTATGCCAGCTAATCGCACAACAGATATAGTGCTCGACCGTGATAGTTTTGCTGATCCTTTTATGATCCCCGCCCACGATGGTTTCTCCATAACACCACGAGCAGGTTTTGTTGAGTACATGGATTACCCAGTAAATAATGCCAGCGAAATAGAAGGTACTGTTTATCAGCAAACAGAGCAAGGCTCTAATGTTCAACCTTATGCCCAAATTACTTTAGTGGATGAACAAGGTAATGATGTAGCTACTACGCAAGCGGCTTATGATGGCTATTACTTGTTTACTGATATTAAACCCGGTAAGTATAAGGCGGTAGTTAATATGCAATACCAAGAGCAAAAATCACTGACCAGTGCTCAAACACACAAAATAAAATTATCGCCTAAAGGTGATGTGCTGGTGGGGGTTGATATTACTTTGCGGCCACTCGAAAAGCGCCAGGGATATTTAGCGAGTATTGGCAAGTTTAATTCACTGAAAATTTTAAAGGTGTATTACTCATTGGTGAAACAGCGTTTGTTACAGCAAGGGTTACATAACGCTTTTTATATACACGATAAAGCAAATGCACACTACACGCTTGCGATTGGCTTTGACCCACAGTCTGCAAACGAGCTTGAGCAGCAATGTGTGCAGCTAATATCACAAGCAATTAAATGCCATGTAACAGAGCAGCATGTTCAACACTAGCAAGGAGCAAATTATGGTTTTTACGACTTTTCAAAATCTGAAGAAAGTATGGTTAGTCTTACTGGTTACTCCTATCATTGGTTGCCAAAGCATGTCAAAGCCACAAGTGAGTGAAGAAAACTTAGTAAAAATTAGCCAGCAAGAGCTTATAGAGCTGAGGCAGTCGCATCAACAATTCCAAGCGATGAAGCCAGAGCTTGAGCGCTTGCTGACAATAGAAAGTGAGTTAACCTTACTCACTGAACAACTTACTTTGCTAAATGCGCAGCAAACTGAGCCTGAAAAGACTAAAAAGTCATCTGTAACCGCACCTCAGTTTATAGCTGAACCTTCAGCCAAATTTGCACTACAACTTGCTTCCGTAACAGAATTACCTCGACTAACAGCTCGCCTTGCTGAAATTAAAAAACAAGCGCCGGCGCTATTTAATGGCCAGTTTATTGCTAATGTAGAGTCAGTAACAGTGAATGGCAGCACTTTTCATCGTTTGAAAATTGGTGCATATCAACAAAAGCAGCAAGCAGCTAATGATTGTAAAAAGTTAGCATCAGTCGGGGTGGCATGCTTGGTATCACATTATGTACAGAATCCGCTTGATTTATCCCATCAACAATAATACTTAGGCATAATTATTGCTTTGTACTTACTAAGTTTAGTGAGGATGGCAATTATGCGCCTGTTATTTTATTCAGTTTTTTTAGTGTTGGTGGGTTGTAGCTTAACTGAAGAGCCACAAAAAACGCCCCCTAGAGAAACCCCCAAATCGCCGATGGCACCTTATACGGTGCATCAATACGTTGCTGATTTAAGTAGTCAGCTGAGCCGTATTCAAGGCCCTTACAAAGGCAATGCACGTATTGCTGTGACCAGTTTTTATATGGCTGATGGCTTAGGTACTGATTTAGCAGAAGATCAGGGCAGTGGCTTGAGTCAGCAAATTCAAGAAAGTTTATTAACGCAATTTACTCAGCTTGGTTTTCATACCATTGAGTATCGATTAGAAAATACTTTAAATTTGCAGCAATCGGCCGATAGTGTACTTAGTCGTGATGTAAATACCTTACGTCAACGTCAGAATATTGACTTTGTTATTACCGGCACACTGACGCGGCAACAACATGCCTACATAGTTAACGCCCGATTGGTAAATACCAAAGATCTGCGAATTGTGTCAGCAGCAAGCACTGAGATCCCTATCAATGTAATGTGGGGCGCTGAAAAAGTTCAGCAACGTGATGGCCAGTTGTATCGAAGCGAATATTAAGAGGAACTCATTTAATGAAACGTTTAATTTTAACTTTATGTTTGCCGTTTGGCTTTGGTTGCTCGTCAATGTTAACTGGTGATGCAACACAACACGAAAATGATCCTCAGTTAGCTGCGCAAAGAGAAGTTGCCGCGCCGCATAGTAATGACAGTGTGTTTCAAACCAATCAGGCGGTAATGAATAACAGCACTTTTACAGCAGCCCCAACGCGTAAAAATATCAATCACTATGTACGTGGCATCATGCAGGATTTAGTTGAAAACTTGCAATATGTTAGTGATAACACACCAGTTGCTGTTTCAAGCTTTGTGTACCTTGATGCAGATTACAACTCAACAAATTTGCTGGGTAATCAAATTGCCGAAAGTTTTATTCATGAACTTCATGCGTTTGGTGTGCCTGTCATTGATTTTAAAACCACGGATTATATGCGTGTTACGCCAAGTGGTGATTATGTTTTCAGTCGTGATTATTTAGAGCTAAGCCAAGATCAAAACTTCAATTATGTATTGGCAGGTACTTTGGTTAATCATCAAAGTGGTGTGCTCGTTAATGCCCGCATTGTTGGTTTAGCAAGCAAAGCAGTTGTAGGGTCAGCGCAAGGTTTTATCCCGCAATCAGTGGTTGATGCCCTTGATAGTACCAACCGCAGTGATGGTATTACACTAAAACAAGCAAGTGAGTAAGCTATGAAAGGTTTTATCTTAGCATCGTTAACGCTCGCACTATCTGGCTGCCAATTGCTGCCAGAGCAATCAGCAGAGCCGCAAAATACAGCTCAACATGCACCTGCATCAGCAAGTACTCAAGTCGATTACGTTGCTATGCTACAAGCGCTTGAACAAAATGATATACAGCAGGATAACGCTAACCATCGTTTATTTGTGCCTTATCAACATCACAAAACTGTTGTTAATTATGTCGAGCAAATGGCCCTTGAGTTAGTGGATACCATGCAACAAGAAAGCGAATTAGGAATAGCCATCACTAGCTTTGTTGATTTAGATGCGAGCCTAAAAAATAGCTCTCAACTTGGTAATCAACTCTCTGAAACAATGATGCACCAGCTGCAAAAATTTGGCTTTGGCGTTGTTGATTTTAAAGCAATGGATATCATTAGTGTGACCTCACGTGGTGATTTTGTGATGTCGCGTGATGTAGAAGAGTTGGCAGAGCGTCGCATTGCCAGCCATGTTCTTACTGGCACGCTTATATATCGCCCAAATGGTGTTGAAGTGAATGCTCGAGTAATTAATTTAAACTCAAAGCTGGTTATTGCCAGCGCACAAAAAGTGATCCCTTATTTTGTGCTAAAGAATGAGTCAATCAAATCAGCAACTGCTCGCGTTAACTAGCCTCATTATTTTGCCAATCGACTTACTAACAAGTCGATTGGTTTATTCTCTTGATTACCAAAGCCTTAGACCGTTATAATTTTCTGTAAGCTGTAAGCTGTAAGCTGTAAGCTGTAAGCTGTAAGCTGTAAGCTTTACCTCAGCTTTTGAGTGGCCTCTTAGTTAAATGGATATAACGGCCCCCTCCTAAGGGGCAGTTACAGGTTCGATTCCTGTAGGGGCTACCAGCTACCAAGTTACTTCAGCAACCCCCAATTAAATTAACCCGTTACTTTTTCAAGCTCGCCTGTGCGCCATGGTTCAATGATGATTTTGATATGGTCGTTTGGTTTAAATAAAGTATCAAATGCACCTTGTACGCCGTCTATGCCGACTTTACCAGTACGCATTTTTTGCCATGCAATTTTGCCTGACGCGATGTTCTCAAGTGATTTTGCAAACTCTTCTGGCTGGTAGTAATAAGAGAAAATAAGGTCGAGCTCTTTCACTGTGGCATAGGCAAAGTTAACGTTTAGCGGCGCGGTATGTACACCAGTTACAATGATTTTTGCTTTTGCTGGTGCACGTAAAATGTAGTCGTTCAATAAGCGGCTTACACCGGCACATTCAAAAATAACGACCTTGTTGTTACCCGCAAGTTCTGCGGCTGTAGCAACTTCATCATCCGCCATAGGGTTAACATATTCTGTGGCGCCAAATTCAAGGGCAATTTGTTTTTTGCTCTCTTGTGGATCAGAGGCAACGATGTGTTTTACGCCTTGAAGCTTTAACGCGGCAATCGCGGCAAGGCCAATTGGACCACAACCAACCACAATGGCAACATCATCATTATTCATTTGTGCGCGGTTCACTGCGTGCAGGCCAACAGCAAGTGGTTCTGTAATGGCTGCCGCTTCTGATGGAACAGCATCAGGAATAGGTAATAGCAAGGCTTCATCAACAATAAAGTATTCAGAATAGGCACCATATAGCCCTGGGGTTACACCTACGCCAGCGCCGCCAGCAGAAAGTAAAATAGGCACAGAGGTTACGCGGGTGCCTTTAGCTAATTCGCCTTTAGTATTTGGGCCGTAGCTAACGATTTCTGCCGCGTACTCATGGCCTAATAACACTTCTTGGTCATCGCCTGCATCTTTAGTCATGATACCAAGGTTTTTATATATATCGAATACATCGCTGGTGTGGCGGGTAATATGAATATCAGAACCGCAAATTCCGCAAGCTAGGCTTTTTACCAGTACTTGGCCGGGTCCAGGTGTAGGAATATCAATTTGTTTTACATGCAGCTTGCCATTTTGCATGGCAACAGAATTCATTTGGCTCATATGTGTGTCCTCAATTCACCTTATTTGTGAATTATTAGACTAAAGTAAAGCGCCTGCCTTAATCTTGACTTTTTACGACAAAAACACAGCTTATTACGACATGTCTGTTTATAAACTGCTCATTGTGGAATATTTAAAGTAAAAACCCTCAAAGTGATAAGGGTTTTTACTTTATTAAGTCTTAGCCGAAGTAGGCTGTATTGAGGTATAAATGAGTTAATACTCCAGCAAAGTAACCTAGTAAAATGACCGGCGACCATTTTAAGTGGCTATTAAATGTGTAGATCCCTCGCGCTTGACCCATTAGTGCAACTCCTGCCGCAGAGCCAATTGATAACAGGCTGCCACCAATTCCTGCTGTTAGCGTAATAAGCAGCCATTGACCGTGCGACATATCAGGCATCATTTGTAACACTGCAAACATCACTGGAATGTTATCGACTACCGCTGACATTAAACCAAGAATAATGTTCGCACCGGTAGCAGACCAGTTGTTATAAAGTAAGTCAGAAAGCAGCGCTAAGTAGCCGATAAACCCTAAGCCTCCAACACAAATAACGATGCCATAGAAGAACAAGAGCGTGTCCCACTCGGCTCTCGATACACGGCTAAATACATCAAAAGGAACAACGTTACCTAAGCGAGATAAGCGTTCTTTGTCACCTTCACGCTCTGCCATCGCGCGCTTTCTGGCAAGAGAGCCGGGGAGTGTCACGCGTAAGAAGTAACCAAAAAACTGTAAATAGCCAAGACCCATCATCATGCCCACAACCGGTGGTAAACCAAAGGCGGTTTTTAGCACCACCGCGGTGAGTATTGTCAGTAAGAATAAGCCCAATATGCGAAGCGCACCGCGTTTAAGTTCAATATCTTCATCGGCTGTATCCGGGTGACGGTTATTGATAAATAAAGACATAACAAATGCAGGAATAATATAGCTGACTAAAGCTGGTAGGAATAAAACAAAAAACTCGGTAAAGGCAACAACATCGGCTTGCCAAACCATCAGGGTCGTGATGTCACCAAACGGGCTGAATGCGCCACCGGCATTTGCGGCTATTACAATATTGACGCACGACATAGCAATGAAGCGGTTATCATTTGCTGCTACCTTCATTACCACTGCACATAAAAGTAGGGCAGTAGTTAAGTTATCGGCTACAGGTGAAATACAAAATGCCAGTACACCGCTTATCCAAAATAATTGCTTGTAGCTAAAGCCTCTAGCAACCAGCCAGCTTCTTAGGCCATCAAATAAACGACGCTCTTCTAGGGCGTTGATATAGGTCATCGCAACGAGCAAAAATAGCATTAACTCCGAAAACTCTAACAAGGCGTGACGAAATGCGTCGGTGCTAAGATCAGATAAGTTTTGTGCACTGTACTGCCAAGCAATAAGGGTCCAAATAATCCCGGCTGCAACCAATACGGGTTTTGATTTGCGTAAGTGAATTTTTTCTTCGAGTATGACGAGCACATAAGCAAAGATAAAAATAACAAGGCATATAATGCCAACAGGATGGGTGAGTAAATCGATAGTACCAGTTGACGCAGCATGAGCTTGGCCACCGAAACATAGCAAGGAAAGGAGCAATCCTTGTATTAGTTTTTTCATTGTATATTCCAATTAAATCATCTTAATTTCGTTACGGTTTAAGTAAATGTAGCTGCAGACATTTTAGATTCATTCTTTGCTTTATGTAACAAATTGGTAACTAAGATGTTGGTATTTTGAATATAAATACGGGTGATGGCGAGAGCAGACCAGTTATATAATTTATAACTTAATCAATGGTTTGAGGTTTTAAAGTAATAAAGGGCTGCAATTAGCAGCCCCAACTTGAAAATTATGCAAAGTGTTTTTCTAAATCGTCAGAGCCACCAATGTGCTCACCGCCTATGAATACTTGCGGCACTGTCTCACGACCAGAAATCGCTTTTAAACTAGTTAATGAAGCGTGTTGACCTAATACGATTTCTTCGTACACATAACCTTTCGTCTCTAGTAACGCTTTAGCTTTTGTACAGAACGGACAATTAGGCTTGGTAATAATACTCACTGATTCTGGTTTTACCTGTGCTGGGTTAATGTACTCAAGCATGGTATCTGCATCAGATACTTCAAACGGGTCGCCAGGCTTTTGTGGCTCGATAAACATTTTTTCGATAACGCCGTCTTTTACCAACATAGAATAACGCCAACTGCGCTTACCAAAACCTAAGTCGTTTTTATCGACTAGCATACCCATGCCGTCGGTAAATTCGCCGTTGCCGTCTGGCAATAAAGTGATATTTTGCGCTTCTTGGTTTTGTGCCCATGCATTCATTACGAAGGTATCGTTTACAGAAATACATACAATGTCATCAACACCGTTTTGTTTAAATACAGCCGCAAGTTCGTTATAACGTGGCAAGTGAGTTGATGAACATGTTGGTGTAAATGCACCTGGTAATGCAAATAGCACAACTGTTTTACCTTTAAAAATTTCGTCAGTGGTCATTGATTTCCACTGCTCGTCTACACGTGTTGCGAATGTAACGTTTGGTACTTTTTGGCCTTCGATATTGTTTAACATTGTTTTGATTCCTCTTGATTTGATGAGTGCCATTATGCGATTTAATTTATGATAGCTCCAATCGTTTGTTTGTATTAGTATGATAGGTAAAAGCTATTGGTGGTGTAATATGAATTTAAAAGACTTTGAATACGTTAAAGCGGTTGCACAATATAAGCACTTCAGAAAAGCAGCTGATGCTTGCTATGTCAGCCAACCGACATTAAGCGGGCAAGTTAAAAAGCTTGAACAAGAGCTGGGAGTTGTTATTTTTGACCGTTCAACAAAGCAAGTCACGTTGACTGTGCAAGGTGAACAACTTCTTAAGCAGATCACACTGATCCTAGATCAAACCCAAGTGCTTAAAGAAATAGCTGCCAGCTCACATGACCCACTAAAGGGTAAAATCAATGTCGGTATTATTCCTACCATTGCACCTTATTTACTGCCAACACTCTTAACTTCTATGAAGCAGGCATTTAGTGAAACCCAGTTTTCATTTATAGAAATGCAAACAGCGCAAACGCTGGTGGCCCTTGATAATGGTGAGATTGATATTGCAATTGTTGCTGATGTTGCCGATTTAGCGCCTTATCATGTGTCACCGCTTTATAAAGAAGACTTTTTAGTTGCGGTTTCTGAGCAACACGCTTTAGCACAACATACTGAAGTTGCCTTAGCTCAATTACATGAATGTGACTTATTAATGTTAAACGAAGGGCATTGCTTTAAGGAGCAAGCTGAGCAATTTTGCTTTTCAGCTGGGGTTGAAGTCTCGAATCAATATAAAGGTAACAGTATTGAAACCTTACTCGCGCTGGTGGCAATGGATGATGGGGTAACCTTTGTTCCTAAGCTTGCATGTACACCACGTGAAGGAGTGAAGTATTTAGCTATAACACCAAACCAGCAACGCCAAGTTGTCATTGCAACTCGTAAGCACTACCCACATATAGCTGGTGTTGAGCAATTAGCTAACTGGCTAAATGCTCATGAAGGCCTACAAGCTCATTTACTCACTAGCAGCTAATTCAACAATATCGTTAATTTGAATGTTAGGTAGTGGTTGCTTATCTATACTCATGGCAACCGCTGATTGCTGATAAAGCTGAGTCACTTTTATTTGATTAAGTGTGGTGATTTTGTGCGGGAGTTTATTACCCTGTGCATCCGTCAGGTAATTATGATGGGCAATATTTAAAATTTGCCCTTGCTCAAGTCCATGCGCCTTACCCAAGTTAATGATTAGCCTGTCATTTTCGATATGCAGTATTTTACCTTGCGTAGGTAAGCAGGCCATGGCTGCTTGTAAGTCATAGGTTAGGGTTTGGTTTATATCGCTAATAGCTTGGCCATAGTCAGTTGCCCAAAATCGGTCGCTATATACATCGATGATCTCAGTCTTTTTATACGGCCAAATACCTTCTGTTTGGTAGCTTTTTTGCCAGAGCTTTTCGTAAGTGGTGCCATCAAATAAGACGTAATCTACTTTGTATGCACGCTTGAAACTATCATCTTGCCAAAATGCATAATCGTTGTTGATCTTATGGTTAACCGATAAATCACGAATACGGCTCAGTAATACATATTGCGAGTTACTGCGGCTAGTGATCTCTTCAAGTAGCGCATTACTGTAATCATATTGCTGAGTGAAAAAATGATCTACTCGCAACGGCATATTGTAATAGGCTGTCGGTTTAGCTGCCATTTGCGTATTACTTAAGCTGGCATATAAGTGTTCACTAATGGCTTTGTTTACGTCAAAAATTTGGCCCATACGCGCTTGCTCGCGATTGGCGAGTTGGCTTTGTGTCACGGCAATAAATTTGGTGTATTGGTTTGCAGGGCATTCTTCTGCTTGAGCAAAAATATCGAGGCGAAGCGTGATGGCATAGGTGTCGTTATGGCGATCTTCGCTGATCAATTCTATTTTCTGGATTTCACCATGACTGCTTATTTTTAGCTGATCTTGCGTCAAAACCCCGTCAACTAGTGTCTGTACAGAGCTTACTCGAGCGCCAGAAAACACTAAAGCTTGAGTTATGGCGTCTTTAATGGCGGCAGATTTGGCTTGGCTCGTATCGCCATTTTTTACAACTGCATGGCCTGTAGATTCAAACCACTGCGCTAAGCTATTGTTAGAAAACAAAATTGTAAAGGCTAAGCCAAGGCCTTTTAAGCTGGCTATTGTTTTATTTTTCATGCTGACACCTAGCATTAAAACCAATGAATAACCTAAATGAGCAAGGACTGTACCACAGTGGCATTAAACGTGCATATTTGTAGCCAAAGAGTTTTAAGCGGAAGCAAATTATGCGAGCACTTCTATTCGGTGGGCTGGTTGCCTGCGCAGCATTAACCGGCTGCAGTAGTATTTTTGATAAACATGTAGAATACACTTACATTGAGCCAGATAGCTACCCAGTGCTAAAAGCCGTGGGTTATGCGCCAATTAGTGCTCAACCAGGTAGCAATGAATCGCAGCGTACTCTACTTGCGATTAAAGCCTCAAAGCTTGAAGCTTACCGCGAGCTTGCTGAGCAAGTTTACGGGCAAAGAATTTCCGCAGGCACTACAGTGCAAAACAGCATTGCTCATAATGATCAATTACAAAGCCAAGTACAAGGTGTGATCAAAGGTGCACAGGTTATTAAAACCTATGCAGTAGGGGACACCTACGCAACTGAATTACAGCTTGATATGAAGCGAGTGCACGATTTATACATCGGCGAAGTAAAACCGCGCCAAGTAAAAAAAGTAACATATTATTAGGTGCAACTTAGTATTGGCTTGCTGTATAAGCCCAGCAAATTCTGCAAGCATTAAAAAAGCGCGATAACTTAGTTATCGCGCTTTTTTAATGAAATAGTATTTAGGCTTTCAAGTTGTGAACGATTTTCTTATCGCCTTGAATCACGCTACCGCCTTGGTCGTAGGTCATCGATGATGGTGCGCCGATTAAAATATCTTTAAGTTGCTTAACACTCAACTGTGCTTGATGGGCCGCGTGAGCGTTTACATCGTTTTTCTTTTTGCAGCTTGCTAGGAGAGTATTTACTTGCTTAATAAGTGCACTTACTTCGTCATCTTGCGATTCGTTGTGCGCAACAAGCTTTTGCACTTCTTTATCAATGGTTTGAATTTGTTGGAGCAAAGAGATTTTTTGTTGGGCAATACTCTTTAATCCGTCACCACGCTTTGCAGCAATGGCTGTCAACTCATCATCTAACAGCGCAGCAATAGACTCCAAGCAAGAAACTTGTTGTGTTAATTTGCTAGCTATTAAATGATTATGATCAGCCATAGACATCAAACTCGAATGCAGCGATGTTCTTT
>Ga0213831_1000569_pt1 | contig 20489 bp, 15 predicted proteins | sample SWATP12_FD_163421 | JGI IMG/M metagenome (GOLD analysis project Ga0213831, IMG submission 163421) | Coastal seawater microbial communities from Marineland, Florida, United States - SWA TP1 #2 | ecosystem: Environmental > Aquatic > Marine > Coastal | place: USA: Florida | collected 2016-08-06 | reverse complement strand
AAAGTAAGTTTAGGCAGCTTTCTGGCTTGGCCATGAGTGCAGCTGCAAATACGGTCAACAGGAAGCACCTTTCTCGATTATACACACGATATGTGTTTTCTACGCCCAACACGGAGTTTCTAATAAAAGACCCATATCAACTGCCTACCCAGTATCATTCCTTAACCCAGGGTAACATTCACACGGCTTTGCTAGCGTCTGGTTCGATTCCTGTGGTTATTGAAGGTGTACAGCAAATAGAAGGTGCACCAAGTGGAATGTATCGTGACGGCGGTATTATCGACTATCATTTCGACCTATCTTTCGGGCCAGATGACGGATTAGTGTTGTACCCGCATTTTTATGACAAGCCCATTCCGGGCTGGTTTGATAAAGGTTTGAAGGGAAGAGTTCCTCATCGCTCAAGCTATGATAATGTTGTGATGCTGGTACCATCAGCCTCGTTTGTGGCTAACCTTCCGTATAGTAAAATTCCCGATCGAAAAGACTTCGAAGTACTGGATGCTGATACGCGCATAAAGTATTGGCAAACTGTGCTTCAGGAAACTGATAGGTTAGGAGAATACTTTATGCGTGCGGTCAACGATGGAACGTTAGTAGACGCTATTAAGCCACTTCCATTTAAAATGATTTAATGGAGTACTGTTGACCGAGAAAGTGGCGAATTGCTGTCAAATTAAGCACTTGAATTAGCTTTTGTTAAGTTTTTCTTGCAGGCAGCGCTCGTGCTAAGTATTATACGCGCCGTTGTCTGGCATTCGCCCACCTCTCAGGTGCAACAAAAATCTATATGCGTCTATAGCTCAGTTGGTTAGAGCGCTACCTTGACATGGTAGAGGTCCCCTGTTCGAATCAGGGTAGACGCACCAATTTCCTACGTAATTTCTTTTTTTAAATTCCAACTAGCGCTTTTTTGCGAAGTTTCATTAGTTTTATCTAACATCAGTTTTTTCATTCAACGCCATATGCATGCCATTAATTTATTAATGTCTGTGGTATTCGTGTTTTCGACTACACTAAAAAGAAGGTCGCAATTCTATATCTAAGCTAACCAACAACTTGGTACTTGCGGGAGTAAGATGAGCTTACAGAAATATCAAAGGCCCCCGTTATTTGAACAACATGGTTCGGCCGAAAGGCGCTTCCTACAGCTTATTAGTGCCTTACCGAAAGTATCGGTGCAAGGATATGACAAACACCGCAACGTCATTTATTGGAATCAATCAAGCGAAGAGATGTATGGCTTTAAGGAATATGAGGCGATAGGTCAGAAACTTGAGGATTTAATCATCCCTTCATACATGAAAAGTGAAGTTATTCGACTGCACCAGCAATGGATTGAACAGGGTGAGTCAATTCCTTCCAACGAGCTGGTGTTAAAGAAGAAAAATGGCGACCCTATTCACGTGTTCTCATCACACGTCATGTTGAAAGAAGACACTGATTCTCCGGAAATGTATTGCGTCGATATCGACTTAAGTGAGCAGCATGCTATTCGGCAAGAACTTGAACGAATGGCCTCTACCGATTTGCTCACTGAATTGCCAAATCGCCGCTTGCTAACGCAGTTTTTAACCGACGCTATCGAACGGGCGTCTGTAGAACAAACTAGCTTTGCTCTGTTCTTTATTGACTTAGACATGTTCAAAGAAGTTAATGACACCTTAGGGCATACCTGGGGCGACGAGTTACTGCGTTCAGTTTCTAAGCGTTTATCGAAATGTATAGGCGAACAAGGTCTACTAGCACGATTTGGTGGAGATGAGTTCGTTTTTGTTGCCACCGAGGTCATGTCTGAAAAAGAAAGTGCGGGTATTGCTAAAAAGCTTACTGATTGCTTTAAAGAGAGTTTCGCGCTCAGTAGTGAAAACGTGCATATCACCTCTAGTATTGGCATTTCTCTCTACCCGAAAGATGGACGGGAAATAGACGATCTTCTAAAAAATGCCGACGTCGCTATGTATCAAGCTAAGGCTGAGGGTCGCAATCGCTTTCACTTTTTCACCCAAGCTTTAAGCGAGCAAGTACGTCGGCAGCGCAACATTGCCGCTTACTTGCACGAGTCTTTAGCGAACGATGAGTTTGAACTCTTATACCAACCTCAATTTGATTTAATCACTGGAAAGGCAGCATCCTGTGAAGCGCTATTAAGGTGGCGTCCCAAGGATGAGGGAAGAGCCGTTCCGCCACATATTTTCATTCCCATCGCAGAACGCAGTGAGTTGATTGTTCATATTGGTAACTGGGTGTTGGAAAACGCGTGCCAGCAGGCGCAAATGTGGAAATCGCAGGGTATCGATATACGCATTGATATAAACGTGTCGGGCAAGGAACTTGAGCAGAATGATTACTTTGAACGATTAAAGGAATGTCGAGAGCGATACGGCTTGCTGCCTAAAGATATTGGGTTAGAGCTTACTGAGAACGTACTTATTAGGTCTGACAACACCATTTTAGAGAATTTAAGAACACAGCGCGATCAAGGCGTTGAAATATCTATTGATGATTTTGGTACGGGCTATTCGTCGCTAAGCTATTTAAAACAGTTTCCCGTTAGCCACTTAAAAATAGATCGCTCGTTTTTAAGAGGCGCACCGGAAAATGCGTATGACAGCGCATTAATGGAAGCGATAGTAAATGTGGGCCACAAACTCGATTTGAATATTGTTGTTGAAGGGGTAGAAACACAAAACCAATCTAATTACTGCAAAGCGCTCAATGTTGAATATGTTCAGGGCTTTCTGTATTCAAAACCCATCACCTCTGATGCCGTTGAACGCCTGATTAAAGAACAGTAAAAAGTAATTGCAAAGAAGGTGTATAAGAGAGAAGTACACCTTCCCAAACAAACCCAAAACCGAATATCGCTTTATTCAATGCTAATACATGGTCCATAGCGAAGGCTTCGCAAAGTAATAGCCCTGCTGGTGTTCAACGTCTAATTTGCTTAGCGCCACAGACTCTGCCTCATTCTCTACCATCTCCGCGATTACATTGATGTTAAGGCCTTTGGCAATGTTGATAAGGCTAGAAACAAATAGCTGATTATCTTTATTAGTATGGATCCCTTGTGTTAGCCTTCCCGAGAGCTTCACAAATTGAGGCTGAATTGCCCTTAAACCAGAAAGAGAAGCGAAGTTATCGCCAAAGTGTTCGATGGTAACTCGACAGCCTAACTGTATGAGTTGACGACAAAACGCTTCTGCTACTTCTCTATGATGAATAAGTGCGGCGTCTTCAACTTCAAATATGAGTCTAGAACACAGTGTTTCTCTTAGCCTTAGCTCTTCAACTAACCATGTTCTGAATTCGCTATTGGCAATTGATGCGTTGCTGATGTTCACAGCAACTTGATGTGACGTAACCTTTAATTTTTTAAATACGATATTCACTACCAACTTGTCGACCTGAGGAATAAGGTCTAAACGCTCTGACGCAGGGATAAGTTGCGCCATGGGGATGATGTCATTGGTATCTTTGTCTTTAAATCTTGCGAAGGTTTCGTAATAGGCTGGTGCATTTCGTTCTACGTTCATCACGGGCTGAATTAGAATGTCAGAATATTGTTGTGACACAATGTAATTAAGGCGTTCGCGCCATTTTGAGTTGCTGTGAACCTGAGACACCTCAGAAGCAAACTGCCAGCCCTTTTGCGTTTTCATCGCAGCTATTAACGCACTGTCTGCGCTTTCCATAATCTGCTGTAATGTCATCTGACTTGTAAAACGGGTGATGCCCATCCAAATTACTTTGCTCCCGTCGCGCAGGGGCGTAGCGTTGGCAAACTGTTTCGACATGTTTTCTAACATCAAATCGCGTTCATCCCGCCCCATGACCTCACTTATCAAGGCGAAATCGCCGCCTGAAAGCCGAAATACAAAGCCACTTTTGCAGCTACGCTTTGCTTCATGCAAGAGAACGTCAGCGATAGATTTCACATAGTTGTCACCGGCGAGCATCCCCAACTTTGTATTAATGGTAGAAAGCTGAGCGAGCCTGACAAGAATGAGTTCTTTTTCATGCCCGGTAGATGTGTCAGACAATAGTGCGCGTGAATGGCGCTCGAATGCACTTCGGTTTGGCAACTTGGTCAATGTGTCTTTGTTAGCTTCTGCTTTGAACCGCTCAGATTGCTGAGCAATGTCATTAAATTTTGATGCTAATGATGTAGTGAGGTCGTTCACCGTGTTAGTAAGTTGGCGGTAATCTGTAGTAAACGCATTTACCTGTGAAGGAGAAAAATTGTGACTGTTAATTTCATTAAGCTTTTTTATGGTATTAACGATAGGGCGCTTAGCGAATTTGGTTACCGCTAATACATACAGTGACAGAATGAAGAATAGCCCACAAAAGATGACGGCGTTTTTGATAAGTATCGTGATGATTTCAGAGTAAATATAAGATTTGTCAGACGTTACCAGCAAATAACCCTCATTATTCGCTAAGGGAATTTTTCTATCAAACGCAGGTGTAGAGTCTAACTGCAGGTACCAACTTGGTATAATAATGTTTGGCGCACGTTCGTACTTAGCGAACACATTTCCCTCGACATCAATAGCTTTTGCTGCAGACAAAAACGGCTGTAACACCATTTGACTAAGTAGTGCATCAATTATTGACTGTTTCGATTGCGTAGAAAGTGAGGAGGTTTTTACTACTGTCGATTCATAGCTTAGCAGTGCTTTTTGAGCCTCTTGCTTGATTGACGCTGAGGTACGAGATTTAATCTCGCTTAACTCAATACTGGATAAAACGGTAAATGCAAAAAGCATAAGGGCAAACACGCCCATATTGATTTGACTAGACAGCTTCATTGCTAGCAGTTAGCTCCTTTAACTGAGAAATTTATTATTCGCCTCAAACAGGCTGTGCGCGTTAACCCTGATTGAGGCTTTTGTTATACCCGCCAGCAGTTTCCTTGCAGCGAGTAATAAATGTACTGCAAAACATAGTGTTAAGCGAGAATTAATAAAGTTTAGAATAATGAAGCAAGCATTATCCCTGCGCTACTCATCTTTCGTCTAACCACCACGTTTTATTCGGTGCTTCGCCTGCACGCTTAACTGGCACTATCTCGCCAAAAATAGGAATGCTGGTGGGGACGCCCTTAGCCTCCGCAAGGTCTGTTATTTTAATTAAAGGCTCGTTCCAATTGTGTAGTGCCAAATCAAATGTACTATTGTGAACTGGCATCATTACACTGGCTTGAACATCGACATGTGCTTGTAAGCTTTCCTGCGGCAGCATGTGAATGTCAGACCAAAGCTCGTTATAAGCGCCGGTTTCGATCATAGATAAATCAAACGGACCATACTTTTCGCCAATAGTTTTAAAACCGTCAAAATAGCCGGAGTCACCGCTGTAGAAAATGTTGGTGTTCGAAGATCTAATAACCCAACTTGCCCAAAGGGTTTCATCTCTATCGAACAGGCCTCGCCCTGAGAAATGTTGAGAAGGTGTGGCGACTATTTCGATGCCGCCTATTTTTGTATTTTGCCACCAGTTTAGTTCTACGATTTTGTTCGCTTCCACACCCCAGTCTCGTAAATGATTACCTACTTTTAACGGAGTAATAAACACGTCGACTTTATCTTTAAGGACTTCAATGCTGCCTTTATCTAAATGGTCGTAATGGTCATGACTAATAATAACGGCATCTAATTTAGGTAACGCTTCAAGAGAAATAGGCACATGATGGAAACGCTTTGGACCCATCCATTGAACGGGCGACGCGCGTTCACTGAAGACGGGGTCGATCAAGATGTAGCGCTCGGCAAGTTTCAATAGGGTAGTAGAGTGTCCAAGCTTAATCACGCTATCTTCTGTCACAGCGTCGAGTTTTTGTGGCGTTAGCGCTAACACTGGAATATCAAATGTTGGCGTTGCGGCATCTCTACTATCTTGAAAATACGCTTTGGTGACTTTCCACATGTCTCGCCATGTTGTCTTATATTCAATATGGGTATTACTGAATTTTTCAGGTAATGGCGCGCTTGAGGCAAGGGTGTTTGAAGTACCACAAAAAGTTGTCATAAATAAAGCTCCAACAAGAAAGCGTGTGCGATTGAAACCGGGCATGCTCTCACCTTAAATAAAAGTATACTGCACAGTGTAGTTTACCGATGATATATTATTTTTCGAGAAAGTAAACTGTGGAGTGTAGTTTTTGTGGGGGTATGGGGGTGGAGTCAAGCGAAAATAAAAAGCCAGCGTTAGAAAGGTTCATAACGCTGGCTCTTGTTGATAAACGGTGTGTTACTTAATCAAGTTAAATCATTTCATGAAAGAGATACGCTTATTTAGCTTTGATGCCGTGAAACGTACAATGCAGCACTGGTAAAATAAGCAGTGTAAGGACGGTAGCGACCGTGAGGCCAAACACAATGACTACCGCCATAGACGCAAAGAACGCGTCTGAAAATAGCGGGATCATGCCGAGTATCGTAGTAATAGCTGCCATTGAGACTGGGCGCACACGGGAAACTGACGCAGCTACTACAGCATCGAATGCACCACTATCGCCTTCTGCTTGTACATTTATTTCTTCCATTAGTACGATACCGTTTTTAAGCACCATACCGATAAGGCTTAAACTGCCCAATAGCGCCATGAAGGTAAACGGTGCGCCGACCAGCACTAGGCCGCCAATAATGCCGATAGTGGTAAGCGGTATTACGCCCCATATCGCTAACGCCTGGCGAAGCTTACCAAACAGCAATACGGTAATGATGAACATACCTAAAATGCCTATGGGCATGCTTGCGAATAGGGCACTTTGTGCGTCGGTTGAGGTTTCATATTCGCCGCCCCATTCGATACGATAGCCATCAGGAAGCTCAAGTTCCTCGACAAGTGGGCGTACTTTAGCTTGCACACTAGCTGCTGTTTCACTAGATAACGGCATTGGCTCGGCATAAACCGCCAGCATCCGCACCCGATTACGGCGCTTAATAATAGGGTTATCGAGTGATACATCCACATTACTAATAACGTCTGCCATGCTGATGTATTTACCTTGCTCTTGGCTCCATACATTGAGTGACGCAAGATTATCAATGTCGTAGCGTTGATTTAGATCGTTGCGCATGACAATGGGAATTAAATCGCTACCTTCGCGGTATAGGCCAACAGTTTTACCTTCGTTATTCAGTAGAAATGAAGTATGCACAGCATCGCGGGTTACGCCGATACGCCTGGCTTGCTCTTCAAGAAATACAGGCTCAATGAATGGGACTTTGTTGCTCCAAGACAAGCGAACGCTGTCCATGGTTTTCTCTGCTTGGAATATTGCTTCTATATCGCTGCTGATTTCCCGCAAAACTTCTGGTTCTGGCCCGTAAATCCTTGCTTCAATTGCCGCTTTTGCGGACGGCCCAACCTGAAGTGCTTTTACCTTATATTGCACATTAGGAAAGTCTTGTCTGACCAACTCGATAATTTCTCGCATACGAGCGTCACGAGCCTCGACCGTATCGGTTTCAACGATAAGCTGGCCATAGCTGGCGTATCTGTCTTCTGGTGCGTAGGTCAGCGTTAAGCGCTGTGCACCACCACCAATTACACTGGTCACATTCGCAATGTTTTCCATGCTTAGTACTTTATCTTCTAAGCGGCGTATAGACTGCTCGGTAGTTAAGATGTCGCTACCCTCAGGCAGCCACAAATCGACGAAAAACAGCGGTGTCGACGAATCTGGAAAAAACGCGTTTTTTACAAATTTGCCTGACGCTACACTGCCTATCAGTGCAACGAGCACCAGTAGTATCGTGACGTAACGATGATTGATAGCAGCAGTGAGTACACGTTTGTACACCGTGAAAATTATGCCTTTGTATGGGTCATCATCTTCATCATTAGCGCCTCGTTCTTTTTCAGTTTTAAACAGTAAGTCGAAAAAGAAGGGGGTGATGGTTAACGCGGTGAGCCAACTTAAGAAAAGCGAGAAGCACAGTACCCAGAAGAGGGAGCCAACAAATTCACCGGTAGCGTCTGGCGACAGACCAATGGGAGCAAAAGCGGTAATTGCAATAACTGTGGCGCCAAGAAGCGGCAAACCGTTTTGAGACACTACGTCTTTGGCTGCCTGCAGTTTGGTTTGCCCTTTTCTCACGCCAATTAACATGCCTTCGGTTACCACGATAGCGTTATCGACCAACATACCAAGGGCAATGATAAGTGCACCTAAGGAGATTTTTTGCAATTCGATGCCTTTTATCGACATCAAAATAAAAGTGCCAAGAATGGTTAGCACAAGAATAAGCCCCATCAGCACGCCACTGCGCCAGCCCATAAAAAGCAGAAGCACAAAGATTACGATGGCGACCGCTTCAACCAGATTAATGAGGAAGCCTGTCACAGAGTCGTCCACCACCGTGGGCTGGTTGTAAACAGTGTTAAGGGACATGCCTAGAGGCATGCGTTGTTCTAACTCCGCAATGCTATTTTCGAGCCGTTTGCCCACTTCAACGACATTAACACCTGAGGCGAAAGACACGCCTATCGAAAGAGCTGGTGTACCGGCGCTGTGATACAAAATAGACGGTGTATCGTTAAGCTTGCGTTCAATGGTTGCAATATCTGTTAAACGAATAAGGCCGCTTGCCGGAGAACCAATTACCACTTGGCCTAACGCCTCTAAGTTGTCAAACTCTCCGGTGGGCTGAATAGAGAGGCGTTTCCCCTGAACCTTAATTGACCCTGCGTTGCCAACCACGTTTTGTGCGGTTAGAAGGCCTGCAATTGAGTCGGCAGAAACGTTTAAAGCTTTCATTTTATCGTGGTCTAATGACACGATAATTTGCTCGTTAACCGTACCGGCAATCGACACCTTTTTTACCCCGTCAACAAGCTGAATTTCTCGCTGCATTAGATCTGCAAAGTCTTCCATTTGCTTAAGGGAGTAGTCTTTACTTTTAAGGGTAAGCAGTAACCCAAATACGTCACCAAAGTCATCATTCACAATAGAGGGGCTGGTTCCCGGGGGCAGTGAAGCCTGTGCATCAGCCACTTTACGGCGCAAGTTGTCCCAGTACTGCTCTAGCTCCTTGGCCTGAACGCTACTTTTAAGTTCGACGGTGATCTGCGATAGCCCAACCATGTTTACTGAGCTGATTCGTTTAACATTGGGTATACGCTGAATTGCCTTTTCAAGCTGCAGAGTGACTTCTTCCTCAACTTGCTCAGGCGTCGCTCCCGGGTATTGAGTTATAACCAGTGCGTTTCGAATGGTGAATTCGGGAAATTCTAGCTGACCTAAGCCAAGAAAGGTCACAATGCCGCCAACACCAAGAATGACGGCAACCATCCAGCTTATTACCTTTTGACGAAAAAAATACTCGACCATGGCCTACAGGCCTCCCTCTTTCGTCCACTCTGAAACAGCTTGACCTTCTTTTACCAGATGAGCGCCAGCGGCAACGATTTTATCATCATCGTTAAGCGGCCCTTCAACTAACAAGCCGTTAGAAATACCCCGTGTTATCATCACTTCCACTGCTTCGACAGTACCTTTCTTTTCATCATCAGTGCCAGGCTTAAAGCGCCATACAATGGCCTTATCCGGCTCGGCGTTGTCGGTAACCACCGCGCCATAGGGCACCAACCAAAGCTTAGCGTCAGACTCGATGAGCTTCGACATATCAAGTAATACGGTGGCGCTCATGCCGGCAAGCACATTGATGTCATCTGGTTCTGGCAGAGTAATGGTTACCTCGTAGCTAAGTTCACCTTGGCGTGTGGTACTTTCGTGATCTTTATACATGGCTGCGTAGCGTTTTTCTGGCATTCCGGAAAACGTCACCCACGCCATTTCAGACGTTCGGTTTTTACGGGCCCGAGAACGGTCAATCATACGCATCTTTTGCTCGGGCAGTTGAAATGTCACATCTATTGCCCCTGGCATATGAAGCTCGGCAATGGTTTGCTGCGGAACCACAACTTGGTAATTTTCAACGGGTACCGAAGCAATTAGTCCTGCGAAGGGGGCGCGGAGCTCGGTATAGCTTAATTGGTCCTGTGCATTGGTAAGGCTCGCTTTTGCCGCTAAAAAATTAGCTTTCGCTTCGTCAAAGGTAGAGCGACTTACTGCCCCTTTTTCCACCGATGCTTCCATGCGTTCAAACATGGCCGACGCTACATCGAACTGCGACTGGGCTGTGGCTAGCTGCGCTTTTGCGTCTCTGTCGTCAAGTCGAGCAATAAGCTGGTTTTCTTTAACTTCTTCGCCAGCTTTTACCTTGAGCTCTTGTAATTTGCCGCCAATGCGAAATGAGAGGTTTGAATATTCAGCCGCTTCCACTTGCCCCGGGAATTTAGCTATGGTTTCGTCTGAGTGCTGCACTTTGTAAAGTGTTACAGGTGAAGATGATACGGCTTTTGGTGGAGTAGGGGCTTCATCACAGGCATTTAATACAGCGAGCGCAGTAAATATAAGCACGGTGCGCATTGTTAGGCTGTGAAAGCGACTTTTTTCAGACAACATGGTAACTCTCCATATTAATAAACTACCTTTTATTCCCATTCGATAATGGGTGAATTATGTGACGTATCGAAGCGACATTTATAGGAAGAAGCGCAGAAGTTCACAATATACGCTAAGTTTAATATTCATACAGGTTATAGTGATTTCTTAGGTTTTCGATCAGCTTTTTATATTTTTTTACAAAGTGATATTTAACGCTTTATTTGGGTTTCTGAATTTCGTAACTACCAAAATAGCTTTGCTACTGCGCCAAACAAAGCATAATTTATCCCTCGGTTTTATCAGGCTCTTCGTCTGGTGCTAGCGTGTCGGCGTATCCTTTTGGCGGCGGTGTCCAACCGCGCATCTTCGAATGCCTGTCGTGTAAATCTACTTTTAAGGCATTCTCTATAAGCGATTCAAGTTCGATGAAAAGCTTAAGGTAATTGTTATCTACCCTTTCTCCGCTGGCATCATCTACCCATGCCCGATAAAGCACATCATTTTGTTGCGACTCAATTGTCTTATAGGCCATTTTTTGTCGCTCAACTTGAAAAGGGTGAATATTGAGTGAGCGTAACGCTTCGGCGCCCATTTCCAGCGCGCTGTGGTATGTCTCTGAAACTACAAAGTCTGCGCCTAACTGACGTAGTCGATAGCCATGTCCGCGGTCAAAAGCGCGGGCAAGTACTTTAACGTGGGGGAACGCGTGCTTAGCGTACTTCACCATATTTGCTGCGGTCGCTCTGTCATCAATAGCAATGACCAATAACGACGCCTCGTGCGCACCTGCGGTATGTAAAATGTCTGGCTTGGAGGCATCGCCAAAATAGGCTTGTGTACCAAGGCGTCTTATAAGATCTACTTGCTCAGCGCGTATATCAAGAACAACTGTCTTAACCTCGTTTGCCACTAAAAGGCGGTTAATAATTTGACCAAACCGCCCAATTCCAGCAATAACCACTGTGCCTCTTTCATCGATGGTGTCTTGTGCTCGCTGAGACTTCGCGTTTTTATAGCGAGGAATAATCGCCTTGTCGAAAAGAATGAAAAGCCCTGGTGTTAAGAACATAGAAATGGCAACAACAAGTGAAAGAACTGAAATGATATCGCTGGGCAGGACATAGTTTTGCGAGGCAAAACTTAACAGCACAAAGCCAAATTCACCGGCTTGTGCGAGGCTAAGTGTGAACAGCCACTTGTTAGTGCCTTTTATTTTAAAAATTAAGGCAATGATAAACAGTACAATGGCTTTCACAAGCATAACAGCGATGGTAAGGCCTGCAACTAGCATAGGGCTTTCAGACAGCACAGAAAAATTGATACCAGCGCCGACCGTGATAAAGAAAAGACCTAACAATAATCCTTTAAACGGCTCGATATTGGCTTCAAGTTCATGACGGAATTCACTGTTAGCCAAAACCACGCCAGCTAAGAAAGCTCCAAGGGCGGGAGACAGTCCAACAAGACCCATTAACGCTGCAATACCAATGATTAGCATAAGCGCTGTGGCGGTAAAGATTTCCCTTAAACCCGACGCTGCAACAAATTTAAACAAAGGTCGGCTTAAATAGTGACCTCCCACCGTTAAGAAGGCATTTGAGCTAATAATCACTAAGCCCGATGCCCAGGGAGCAAGCCCTTCAACAAGGTTTAGACTATCGTGCGACCCTGCATCGCTACTCTGTGCGCTTCCTGCAGCTACTAGTTCAGGTATGGCAAGAAGAGGAATAAGTGCAAGCATAGGAATAACTGCAATATCTTGAAACAGCAAAACAGAGAAGGCGCTTTTACCCCCTTCCGTTTTCTGAAGGCCCTTTTCTTGTAAGGTTTGTAAGACAATGGCAGTTGAAGAGAGCGCGAAAATCAGACCTATGGTAAGGGAGATACCAAGAGGCTGGCCAAGTATCAATGCGGCGCCTGTGATAAAAGCTGTGGTCAGCGTTAATTGAAGACCGCCAAGTCCCAGCAGCTTTGACTTCATCGCCCACAGCGAGCGAGGCTCTAGCTCAAGCCCAACCAGAAACAGCATCATTACCACGCCAAATTCCGCAAAATGTTGTATGGCGATAGTTTCGTCACCAACAAGTCCGAATATTGGTCCAATCACTAGCCCCGCTATTAAATAGCCTAGTACAGACCCTAAGCCAAGACGTTTCGCAATTGGCACTGCAATTACAGCGGCGACCAGATAGATAAATGCATATAAGAAATAGCCAGTCACGTTACTCTCCTTGCGACGTACAAAGGTCTGCGAGATTCTCGATGCGCTTTGCTTTTTCTAGATTCAAGGTGTTAGTGGTCAATTTGTTTAGCAAGGTTGTCCACTTACCTCTATGTTCAGCAACGCGATGCTCTTCTTGCGCAGTGCGAGAGCTAAAGATCGCAAAAGGAGCAATGTAGGTCATGTGCGTGATCTGAGCCATTTGCTCTAAAGGCTGGAGCAACTGCCTGATGGTGTAATGATTAAAACCATCAGTCTGATAGGCTTCTTCCTTACCGCCTGCACTTAATGCGCAAAGAAATAATTTATCCTTAAGAGCAGTGCCTTCATGACCATAGGCAAACCCATATTCCAACACTAAATCTTGCCATTCTTTTAAGATTGAAGGTGTGGAATACCAGTAAAGCGGAAACAAAAAAACAATGACATCGTGGTCGATTAAACGCTGCTGTTCCCGTTCAATATCAATATTGAAGTCGGGGTATTCTGCATACAAGTCAACAGCAGTAACGTACTTATTCATTTTTGCTTCGTGAAAAAGCGGTACGTTCACTTCTGAACGGGTTTGCGCGGGGTGAGCGAAAAGAACCAGTACTTTTTTGTTACTTTTCGAGTTCTCTATTGTCGTTGTATCTGCTTCATTCATTCGGTAGCGGCCTAGGGTTTATTCGTAAAACTGCTTTCATCTTAAACATTACGCTGTGTTTAAAACAAAATCGAATGGCTATTTCTTCTAAGTTATAAGGTAACTAATAGTTATTAGGTTGAAAAAAGTGACTTGATTACTATTGTTGACTCAGGGACAAAGGATCATGAATGGACACGCATCTACACATAATTTTTGCTTAGAACAGTACAAACATGAAAACATGCTTTAAAACACTTGCCATTTTGGTTGCAGCCGCAGCAATCTCGTTTTTCTCTATTACAACGTATGCGTTGCCTCAAGGAAGCGAGCTAAAAGCTGGGGCGGCAGTTTGGAATTTATTTGATAGCGCTGATAGAAATGCCATACATACTGCGTACGTGCACAGCCCGTTAGAGGATTACTATGGTCTTCGTCCAACGCTTTTATTGATTTCAGCTGATGAAGGTCAGCATTACTTCTCTGCAGGCCTTGCTAAAGAAGTTTATCAGCGAGGTAAATTCAGCGTTAGAGTTGCATTTCATGCAGGTATTGTGGATGAGTCTGATGATTTAGGCGACACCATTGAGTTTTATTCGTCGTTGTCCTCTTTATATGAACTAAATGAAAAAGTAATACTTGAAGCTGAAATCGGACACATTTCAAATGGTGGCTTAGGGGACACTAATCCAGGCTCCGAGTCTTTCGTTTTAAGTGCACTTTATCGTTTCTAATAGGCTAGTGCTTTTTTGATACCTTTAGATAATGTACTTTATTAGACAACGGCTACCTTTGTGGCCGTCAGTCACGGGTAGGATAAAAATGAACGATAAAGCAATCATTGATGAAAAGAGTAAAAATTCCATTTTGAGTACCTGTAACGAACCGTGTGCTATAGAACGAGGCATGCGGTTAATAGGAGGAAAGTGGACGGGTTCTATTATTTATCATCTCAAAGATGAGCCTGTTAGATTTAACGACCTGTGTAGAATGCTTGGCGGCGCCAGTCGGAAGATGGTCGATCAGCGCCTTAAAGAGCTGGAAAACAACGGTATGGTGATCCGCAATGTTATCGACTCTCGTCCTGTCGCGGTTGCTTATAGTCTCACCGAGTTTGGGCGCTCAGCGCTAGATATTCTTGAACAGCTAAGAGTCTGGTCTGAAAACCATACGAATGATTAAATACCGCTAGCGGTGAGCATTTATTTCACCGCATTTGCTTTACAAAGTGCTAGACCGACACTAGCGGTAATCGAAGTACTTTCTCTACAAGCTCTCCGGCTTTTTCTTGGAAACCAACAAAGTGTTCAGTAGCTTCATGAGCATCAAGGGCATCCTGAGATTGCCATTTCTCCGTAATAACAAATACACCCTCTTCACATGCATGTAGGTCATACATCACTGCGCCGACTTCTTCTCGGCTTGATCTAACCAAGGGTAACAATGCGTCTAAAAGTGCATCTTGTTGGTTTGGTTGAGAATAGATAACGACTGAAAACTCGATCATTTAACTGTCCTATTGAGAAAAAACGCTAACATAGGCAACTAAAGAAGTAATGGTTAGCGTTTAAAGCTGACTAGCAACTTTTTTCAGGTGAAAAGCAATCTCCACCATCAAATGCCTTTTACCGCTATGTCGCAGTTAGACGCTATCTAAGCCCTTTTCTTAGGTTCGGTTTTTAGCGATTGAAAAAAGTTAATCTATAATGGCTTATACCAAAGTATAAATGGGGCTCATTATTGTTTGAGCGCCACTTCTTGAGGCGACGGAATGCAATTACTTAGCGGGGCAATGCCCTATGTTTGAAAAAACCTTTCACTTTTGTCCAGTGGGGCTTGCGCACGTGAGCGTGGATGGGAGCTTTATACGTGTTAATAAACGGCTGTGTGACTTCTTAGGATATTCTGATGAAGAGCTGACTAAGTTAACTTTTCAAGAATTAACCGCGCCGGACTATCTAGATGAAGATCTCAGTTATCTAGAACGCCTAATGGCTGGCGATATCGACAATTACGCAATAGAAAAGCGCTATGTTAGGCGTGACGGTGAGTTGGTTTGGGCGAAGTTAACGGTATCGTTAGTCAGAGACCAGCACAATAACCCAGACTATTTTATTTCTATCGTAGAAGATATCGATGAGAAAAAGCGAATTCAGGCTGAGCTTTTTCAAGTAGATGCTCTATTCAGTAAAATTGTCAGCGCTTTTTCCGACAGAACTTTCATCTGGGTGGCGACACCTGATCTTACCAAACTACAGTATGTGAACGACGGGTATTCTAATATATTTGGCCGTAACGAATATGAGCTATATTGCAATCCAACAAGCTTTATTGACCATGTTCATGAAGACGATAAAGCACGGGTTTTAAAATTGTTTCGTCAGCGTCCTTTGCAAAACTGGGATATTCAATATCGAATATATGACTCAAAGGGCGAAGTGAAGTACCTTCACGACCGTGGAAGCTTGATTTACGACGATCGCGAAATGCAGTCGCTTATTTTGGGTACGGCTGACGACATAACAAGAGAGAAAGCGCAACAGCAAGCGTTAATGAGTGCGGTGACTAAACTAGAGCACCTTTCTAAAACTGACTCGCTTACCGGACTTGCCAATAGACGAGAAATATTTAGTCAATTAAGCGATGAAATTTCTCGCATGGATCGCGGTGAACAAAACTCTACCCTTGTTTACATCGACCTAAATAAATTTAAAGAAATAAACGATAAATACGGGCACAAGATAGGCGACAAGGCACTTGTCGAATTCTCTGAAAAGATGAGCAATCTGCTGCGTGATAGCGATAGGTTTGGGCGCATTGGTGGCGATGAGTTTGTCATCTTGCTGTATGGAACAAATGAAAAAGAGACCGAAGCTTTTTTCAATCGGGTCGCTAAATGCAAATTTGAAGTCGAGGTAGATGGTAATAAGGTAGTGCCTATCAGTTTTAGCGTAGGCTGGGTTGAGTGGAGCGAAGGCATTGAAACCGTGCAGGAATGGCTAGATAAGGCCGATGAGGTAATGTACGGAAAAAAGCGTCATCAGCAAGTTTTAACCGCGATTGACAAAGCGATGTAGAGAGTTAGTGCTATCTACATCGCTTGCTCGAATTTATTGCTGTTTTTGAGCAAACCAGCGAGCTATTTCTTGCCGCTCTTCGTCTGTCATTTTAGTTTTATTTAAAAATGGCATGTCTTTGGTCACAGTGGTTCTTCGAACCACTTGTGGCGCGAACCTTTCAATATCTTCCCATGTATCTAACACCACGCCCAAAGGGGCGACTTTAAATATATCGTCCGTTGGTGTGCGCGAATGACAGCCTACACAATGAGTGGTAATTAAGTGTGTTACGCGCTCATTACTTATTTCAGAAATCGCTGCCCCGACAGCCCTATCAGGGGCTTCTTTGTAGTTTTCACCATTGGCATGGCTCGCGCTATCTTGATCTTTATTTGATGTTCTTAATGTTTCATTTTGACTGAGTGTTTGGGGGGATGTTGCTTGCGGCCACGACACCCAAAGGGCGATTGCTAGCATGGCGACTGCGCCAGACACTAAAATACCAGGTTTAGTGGTGCCCACATGACGCAAGTTAAAGAAATGACGTATCCAAGCGGCAGCGGCCATTATCGCAATGAGTACCAGCCAATTTTGTGGATGCTGATATGTCATGGGGTAGTGATTTGAAATCATGATAAACAGCAGCGGCAGCGTGAAATAGTTATTGTGTACCGAACGTAATTTTGCGCTCGCTCCCCAATTAGGGTCGATATCTTTCTTATCGGCTACAGCGGCCACCATTTTGCGCTGGTTCGGCATAATGTTAAAAAAGACATTGCCTGCCATGATAGTGCCAATAAGTGCGCCAACGTGAATATAGGCACCGCGACCGCTAAACCACTGCGTAGACAAGTAGCTGACAATACAAACAAGCGCAACTAATCCGATACCAAAGGCCAGCGGATATTTTGCTAAAGGGCTACGGCAGGCAAATTCGTATAAGGCGAGTCCGCCAAAGATTAATCCTAGCCCTAAAGATATTGCTGTGGCGGGTGACATGGCGTTTACTGAAGGGTCGATAAGATAAGCGCTTGCGCCAAAGTAATAAACGATGATCAGTAAAGCGAAGCCCGATAACCACGTGGTATAGGCTTCCCACTTAAACCAGTGCAGTGTTTCTGGCATTTTCTCTGGGCCATAAGCGTATTTGGCAACCTCATAAAACCCGCCGCCATGAATAGCCCATAAGTCGCCTTTTATGCCTTTGTCTTGCTTCCATTTAGATGGCGTGCGTAGATTGTTATCCAACCAAATAAAGTAGAATGACGCGCCAATCCACGCTACACCCGCTATAACGTGGAACCAACGTACGAATAAACTTATCCAATCTAGCCACGGCATTGTTGTTCTCCTTTTTTAGGGCCAAAAGGCCCTACAGCAGCCTGTTATTAATTATGTTCTTTTTTATAGCGGCAGGTACCGCTTATCCAGGTTTGGTCGATAGCGCGGTCATCACCTAAAATACTCAAGGCAAAAAACACATCGTCGAATTCTGCGTCTTCTTTTATCCTCAATCGTGTTAATTCATCAAACCTTAGCTCAACAACGATAAAGTCGGCGGTAGTACCTGGATTCAAGTTGCCTATTTCATGGTCAAGAGCATGAGCAATTGCTGCGCCTTGGGTCATTAAGTAAAACCCTTCTAGCGGGCTGATGGGCTCGTTGCGTAACTGACTAACCTTGTATGCATCGCCGTAGGTTTTAAACATGTTAAACGTAGTGCCTGCGCCTACATCGGTGGCCATAGCTACATGCACCTTATTAGCGCGTGCTGCGGTCATATCAAAAAGGCCACTACCTAAAAATAGGTTCGATGTTGGGCAGAAGGCAACTGTAGCGCCGCTCTCGCCTAAGCGCGCCCATTCGTTTGGCGTAAGGTGGATGCCATGGCCAAATACCGCACGTTCGCGCACAAGGTTATAGGAGTCATATACATCCAAATAGCCGTCCGCTTTAGGGAATAAACTTTTCACCCACGCAATCTCATCTAAGTTCTCAGACAAGTGTGTTTGAATGAAAACGTCAGGGTACTGCTTGGCAAGCTCACCTAATGCCGCAAGCTGTGCTTCCGTACTGGTAGGGGCGAAGCGTGGCGTTAGCGCATAGCGGTTGCGGCCTTTGTTATGCCAGGTTTCGATTAACTGTGCACTGTCAGCTTGTGCTGTGTCGGCGCAGTCATTAAGCGCACTAGGGCAATTCCTGTCCATACATACTTTACCGGCCACAATTGCCATATCAATTTCACTAGCTGCGCTGAATAACGCCTGGCTACTACCTTTATGAACCGTAGTGAAAACAAAACCAGTGGTGGTGCCGTTCTTTAGCAATTGGCGTAAGAATACATTAGCAATGGTTTTAGCGTGTTCACTGTCAGCAAACTGCATTTCTGTTGGAAACGTATAGTTTTCAAGCCAGCTCAACAGCTGCTCGCCATAATGAGCTATGCTCTGTGTTTGCGGATAATGCAGGTGGCTGTCTATTAAACCTGGCAAAATCCACTTGCCTGAAAAATCTGTCACAGTGGCGGCAGGGTAGCGCTTTGCTATCTCATCAAATGCGCCAATGTCTTTGATCTCTTTATTATCTACCAACAAACCACCATCTTTGAAAATAGCGATGTCATTATCGAATTGCGTGGTTTGGTTGGGAAAGTGCGCAATGCTTGCACGAAAAAGCTGCATGTTTGTTAGCTGCCCCTGTAGCTGCTGAAACCGAAAGGAGAAATAAGAAGTGGTACGTGATAATGGCCGCCATTCTCCTCAAGTTCGAAAGTAATATCAATGTGTGGGTAGAAACTGCTGCCATGCGTTTCTACTAGGTAGTGCTTGCAGTGAAAGCGCAGGGTATAAACGCCTGCTGCAAAGCCGCCTGAAACGCCCCAGTTTTTAAAACGCCCGTCATTATCTGTTTCACCAGAAAGGGTGCTGCCGTCAGGTAGTGTAAGTGTAAGGGTAATGCCTTTTGCTGGCTTACCTAATGTAGTATCTAGTACGTGGCTTGAAAGCGTATTCATACTGTATTCCTTAAAAACTATTCATTGCGTATTAATCGTATTTTTGAAAGTGCGGGTGTTAACCCAGCGCTTTGTTAATACGCAATAGGGTTATCTTTATTTGCTCTGCAGCAGCATTGGTAATTTCTTGCTGTGTGGTATTTGGCAGCCTAGCCTGCAATGCTTCTAACATAGTCTGCGCAGAAAGGCCGGTGGCACAAATAATGAAGATAAACCCGTGCTTGTCCAAATAGGCGTGATTGGCTTCTTTTAACTGGTGTAAAACGGCCTCAGAAGCGCCAGCTGTGCCCGACTGCTCGCCCGCAGCAATGGCTTTGGTATTAGCAAATTTTTTGCGCAACGAATCAACGTCGCCAATCATGGGGTGTGCCGTAAAAGCTTCCAGGTAGTCTTTGTCACTGCACTTGGCCCAGGCGCTTGTGGCTTGGTTAGTAAGGGCATCGATATCGCTGTATGGGCGTGCTTTCACCATCTGGTAAATCCAGGTTTTCGACGCGCAGCATTGTTCAAACCACGACGAAGCCTCTTCTGCGCTAAGCGCATTTAAATCATTTAATGTCACTGGTGGTGTCCTTTTTATTTTGAAGCGCCGAAACTTGTTGTTTCTCATTGGCATGATGCGTCTGCTGTCTGTGGCGCTTATTCTCGGCGCACGCTACCGAAGCGCTTGATTTTTCAACAGCGCATACCGCTGGTTCTTTCATATGAAGACGCTCAATAATTTGAGCAGATATAGAGACAGCAACTTCAATAGGGCGCTTGCCAGGTATATCTCGATTGCCAATAGGGGTAACTAGTCTAGCCAGCGCATTGTCGTCAAACCCGCGTTGAGTAAGCTTGGTAATAAAACGCTTCGCCTTTGTATCTGAACCAATTAACCCAACAAAGGGCAGGGAAGGCTGCTTTAACGCCTGCTCAGTAATACGATAGTCCAGTTGATGATCGTGGGTAAGTATAATCAGCCAACTGTTCTCATCAAGGTATCTAACTTCGCTCTCTGGTGCTTCTTCCACGACTTTGTGCACGTTGGCTGGCAAAGACGATGGAAACAGTTCCTCGCGACTGTCTATCCACGAAATGCGTACAGGCAATTGAGCCAAAATAGGCAC
>Ga0213831_1000557_pt1 | contig 20939 bp, 17 predicted proteins | sample SWATP12_FD_163421 | JGI IMG/M metagenome (GOLD analysis project Ga0213831, IMG submission 163421) | Coastal seawater microbial communities from Marineland, Florida, United States - SWA TP1 #2 | ecosystem: Environmental > Aquatic > Marine > Coastal | place: USA: Florida | collected 2016-08-06 | reverse complement strand
TCACGCACAACTAAGTCGTTGAAGTCATAGTCACCTACTTTTGGCCAATTATCTTCAAACGCCAGGGTTACTTTGCCGTCAGCACTTGGGTAGTAGCTGCTGTAGGCGCGGTTGAAGTCATCTGGGAATTCATCGGTTTCGTCAGGGACGCCATCAGCGTCCGAGTCATTTACTTCAGGAATAGATACCAAATTCAAGCTAGATATAGCGTTGGCAGGAGTCGATTTGACGCTGAATACTGCGTCATTAAAGTCGTTATCACCCCAAGTTCTCGGTAGATCTTCAAAGCCAATAATGACTTCCGATACTTCGTCGTCGTAAAGTGTTACCGTGTGCTGTCGAAGCGATGGATCGGCCTCTGGGTTCAGTCCTTGCAGAGAGTAGTAATATGGCACCGCATATGGTTTAACGCCGGTATCCCACCAAAAGCCGTTGGCTGCGATAAAAAAGCCAATGTGAGTATCGGCGGGAAAGGTGCCGATACTTAATCGGTGACCGTTGGTCATGTGTGGGTAAGACAAGTTGGGAAATACAATCACCTCGCTTACGTCTGCCGGAGTTGTTGGTGGATTCTCTGGATCGAATACAAAATAACCGAACGAATTTCGATAGCCTGCGCCCTCGTGGATAAAAGTAATAAAGACTTCGGCTTCTTCTGTTAAATGGATGGTTGAGCCGTCGTCGTCAGTGATGAACGCTTCATTTAGCTGCCGCTCTGGCAGTGCATTGTTGATTCGTTGAAAGAACTCGCTACTGTATTCGTCTCGGTTGTATGTAAGCGCATCTGGCTTACCGATGTCCTGGTTGTAACCCAGTGGCCAAGGTTGCTCCGTGCTAAATTGCCAAATATAAACACCGTCGACGACTTCCGTTGCAGCAAGTTTACCTTGATACAAGAACATCATCGCCGCCAACATAACCACTGAGATGAAGGAATTTGAGTTCTGTTTTTTCATGAGACGCTCCTCAAAATGACGTTGTTTGTACAGAGCGTATTTTGTGCCATTGTCGAATTGTTGTTATTTTTCATATGGTTGAGGTTGCGAGTAAGCGTTTATGACATCGATTTTTCTCATATTGATATGCAAATCAGGAATAATTTTCGTAATCTACAAATTCCAAGTCTCGTAGAAAAATTAAAAACTAATAAAAACAATGATTTAAAAAGTTGGATTGGAGTTTGCTCTCATGTAAATAAGAAAATGTGATTAAAGGAGCGGGTATGAATAAGTTGATAGTGATTAGCTTGGCGCTAAACGGGTACCAATTCACTTATCGCCAGCATTTAAAGACGCACAAGGCGTACGCCAAGAGAATTGGGGCGGAATACCTGTTAGTTTCAAAACCGACGGTTTCGAAGCTAGGTGTTGAGTGCTGTTGGCTAAAGCTTCATTTGGCTCGTAAAGCGCTGGCTCAAGGGTTTGAAAATGTGCTTCTTGTTGACGCGGATGCGATCGTTACCGACGATGCCCCGGATATCCGACAAAATCTGGTGCAGGGCAAGCATGTGTACATGGCGAAGGGTTACACCAAGCGATTCAACAGCGGCGTCATGTTAATCAACAATCATTCAGACGCTATCGACTTTCTAAATCAGATCATTGGCAATCGTCTCCGCACCATTCCAGAGGAAGACAGTGTCGGTTGGGGGGAGAATGGACACGTTATCTATTATGCTAAACAGTCCAACATAGTGGCCGAACTCAATTGTGTTTGGAACAACACGTATAAAAAGGGCATCACTGATTACATCAGACACCAGAACCATGGACCATTCAGGACGAGCACATTCAAACGTCTTTTACACAAAGCTTTGGCCGCAGCGAGTCGAACGTTTGTGAGATTCACCACTCAATATCAAGAGTTACCTTCACAAAGAATTCCTTCGAGTTGGTTTTATCAAGAGCTCGAAAACATCATTGCGCGTTACCCTGTCCTCGGCGGTAAGGCCAACTGATAAGTGGGGCTCTGCCGTGTTGTGTGCCAATACGCATTGTCTGTAGAGTTCCTCTAGCTTGATTACCTTTGCTTTATCGAGGCGCTCAATAAGTCTGAGTACCTTCGCATTTCCTCCCTATTGGCAAACTCACCAACTTTCAATATTGAGATGAAAGCCTATGTCTTAGGCTATTCATACACACTTAAAATTCAAAAACGAAATCGCTCGGGAGTAACATTATTGGTTGCGTAAATCATGTCTTATGGGGTTGATACGTTCAATTGTGACTCATTAATACCTCTAAAAAATTTCATCTATAGCGAGTCGCGTGCGTGCGCACTTATTAGCGTTTTTGAAATGCAATTTTTGCAATTGGCCTTTTTCATTTTGCATTTTTAAAATGCGAAATAGTTGGCTGTTGACACTCGTTGTTTTCTATAAGTGTTTGAAATAATAGTGTTTAAAAAGTTGGTACGACCTAAGCAACAAACCCTACATATTCACAGAACAGTGATTAGGGGTGTTACATGAACCAACAATCTTATAACTCGAACGGCACGGCTAGCGATTGCAAAGTTAGTAAGCAGCAGAAGAAACATCCGGGTGATTGGCTCAATCGTCCCGTCGCTGTATTAGCTGCAATGCTTTTAGCCCCAGTCTGGGGTTGTAATGCGGTTGCGGCCAAAGTTCGAGGTGAAGATACTTTCACTGAGCAGCGCAAAATAGACGCGTTGGGTAGAGAGGTCAAAATAACCCGCTTCAAATGTGGCATGTTAGCAAGTACCGCGGTTTTACTCGACATTCTGGCAAAGCGGGTATCTTTTGTTGGCGCTTCATTAAACCATACGGTTGATTATCAAAGTCAAAAACGTATCGCCCGCGATTACCAAGTACTTCCGGGGTTAACTAGTTTACAAGACGTTCATGCCCAGATTGGATTGGATGCCAGCGCTTCCGCGAAGTTAATGCGGGAGCAGCTGCAGGGCTCATTTATATCGACACTCGGTATCGCATTTAAAGCGTTGCTAAACAAAACCTTCTTTAATGACCGTCATTTGTCCACTCCAAAGCAGGTACCTGTGTTCGGCCTGAAGCTAAATAACGTCACTATGCCGCGAGCGGTAAGTTGGGTGGTTCGTCGTCAACCACTGAATTGCAATATGCCTGCAAATTTGACAGCGAGAAATACGCAAGTTGGTTATTTTATCAACGCGCACTCTATTAACACTTTGTCTAAAGATTCAGCGTTTAACAGCTGTCTACAACGAGCTGACGCCTTGTTCGCGGACGGCTCGGGAATGCGTCTTGCCGCAAAAAATAAAGGCTTTGGCCTGCTAGCCAACCTTAATGGCACAGATATGTTACCTGAAATCTGCAAAAAAGCCGCTGCAGATGGCAAATCAATTTATATGTTGGGTGGTGGCGAAGGAATCGCAAAAAAGGCTGCTAAGCGATTAAAACAGGATCATCCGGATCTCAAAATCGCTGGCACCCACAACGGTTTCTTCAACTTCAAGGACAAAGCCTGCAGCGAAGCTATGGTGGCGGAAATTAATGCGACCCAAGCTGATATTGTCTTGGTCGGTTTCGGCTCGCCTCATCAAGAACTTTGGTGTGAACAATTTGCCAAAGCATTGCAATGTCAGACTGTGATGGCCGTCGGCGGTTTGTTTGACTTTTTCTCTGGTGCAATTCCTAGAGCGCCATTGTTCATGCGTGAAATAGGCATGGAGTGGGTATGGCGTTTGATCCAAGAGCCCAAAACCAAGTTCAAGCGCTATGTAATTGGCACCCCAGAATTTCTTATTCGTACATTTTTAATCAAACAAGCTTAATCAGGAGAAATCTCATGATGTTATCTCAAACGTTAAAAGCACATTTTCTGCTGTTAGGCTTGAAAAAAGCCAACAAACAACAGTCTACACATGGCCACCGAGGCTTACCCCAGGGAGTGCAAAGATTCGCAGCCTTGTTAGGTATGGTGCTGATCTCGCCGTTGGTGGCAGTGACTGCAATGTTGCTTAAATTAGAAAGCCGAGGTCCAGTATTTTTCACTCAAACTCGAGTGGGGGAAAACGGACGTCACTTTACCTGTTACAAGATTCGTTCAATGTATTTGCCAACGGACCCTAAGTATGTTGATCCAAACACATTGGCAAGCGACCGTGATGGCGTCTGTAAAAAGTTCTTCAATGACCCTCGTATCACCAAAGTTGGTAAGGTCATTCGTAAGTTGTCGATTGATGAGTTACCCCAGCTTTGGAATGTGGTGAAAGGTGACATGATGTTAATTGGTCCACGGCCACATTTAGTTACCGAATATCATCAATACGATAGAAACATTTTACCACGTCTGTTCTGCAAACCTGGGGTAACTGGCTTGTGGCAAGTGAGCGGACGCGCAGATACAACTTTTGAAGAACAACTGGCACTGGACAAACGATATGTCGCGCAGCAAAGCTGGTGGTTAGATTTGAAGATTTTAATAGCAACGATTCCTACCGTGATCACAGGACGTGGCGCCTACTAGTCAGTGGGCAAAAGTTAAAAAAGCGGAGCATTGCTTCGCTTTTTTTTATCCGATTTCTAATTTGCGAAATGCGAAAACCCTTTTTAAATTCAAAAAATCTAGATTTTACAAAGTTAAAAAAGCCTTATAAATCAATGAAGTGAAACTTGGAACGCTTTCTGCTCCTATCAAGTTAGAGAAAATAACGGTAGGCAGGATGAACAATGAAACGATTTGCAAAGTCAATCATAGCGGCGATGGTAGCCGGCCCTGTATTGATGGGGTGTACTCAAACTCATTCGTTAGAAGAACCAAAAAATGAAGTCGATTCGTTTTATGGCGATAATTCGGAAAAGGGCGTTCACTTTAACCAGGAAAGTGTCCCTGAGAGAGTGTTCAGTGTTGAGAAAGATTGTGCTGAACGCAGCGATTTTGGTGCTGCTTTAAACTATCGCATTGACGAGCCTCTAAATCTAACCCCGAACCGCGCATCAATGAGCTTGCAACCGCACATGTTGCAAGCAAATTCATTGCCGCTGAGTATCGGCGACTTAGTTGAGGTGAGCATCGAGAACGGCGATGGCTTCAATGGTCGTTATGTCGTCTCGCCATCAGGCACTCTATCTTTGCCTTTAATTACCCCTGTCCAGGCCTCAGGATTACTCCCGCATGACATCGCTGACAAGCTGGAGCTTGCTTTAGTCCGTGCCAACATCTTTCAGCCTGAAACCGCTAATGTAGAAATCCACGTGTTGAATTGGGCGGCAGTTGAAGTATCAGTGACTGGTGCAGTGTTTCAACCAGGGCGAGTGCTGATTAACCAGAGAAGACCAGGTTCGATAATGAAAGAAAGAACAGAAGCTTTCGGTGACTTTACAACGAAGAGACTCTTATCGGAAGCAATTCGTGCGGCATCGGGAATTCGTCCAGACGCAAAACTTGACCAAGTCATACTCATCCGAAACGGCTGGCGGGTTGATGTTGATCTTACTGGTATTTTGAGTGGCGAACCAGTTGTTGATTATTCACTGATTGCTGGAGACAGGGTCATTGTGCCCAGTACTGGTTGTTTTCAGTCCCACTTAGTTCGCCCTAGCCAGATCACACCAAAAGGCTTTCGGGTCTTTATGTCTAATTTAATTGACTCTGCAGATAGCAACTCTGGGGCCGGTGTTGGTCGTTACTCTACCAATATTCCCTATGGGACACGTTTACTCCAAGCAGCGGTTTCGGCCAATTGCATTGGTGGTAAAGAATGGACTAACGCGCCTCGCAAAATCATGTTGGCGAGCAAACACCCAATCAGTGGTGAAACTCAAGTGGTGCAACGTTCAGTTGAGCAGTTAATGCGTTCGGCTTCGAGAGAAGAAATCAATCCGTATTTAATGCCAAATGATGCGGTAGCCTGTTATGACTCGGATGTCACCAATTTACGCTCCGTTGCCAACGCAATCACTGAAATTGTCGCACCATTTAAGTTGTTTTAAGGAGAGTTGTTATGGCTAAGTATCGAGTAGCAAAAGACAGACAACTGGTTGTTCTCAACGACTACGGCAGGTTTCGTTCAAACATCTATCGTTTTATTCGACGCCCATATATGGCTGCGGCGATGAGTGGTTATGCCATGGTATTGCTGTTTGTCATGTTTTACATGTCGCAACCACTGAAGTTCAGAAGCGAAATGGATCTCGTGTTGCCAGGCACAGGTGCGAGCAGTAACGTTTCGCTGGATGAAGTTGGGCAAGTAATTTCACAGACTTCAACACCTTTTGCTGGTGGCGGATTCAATCCGAGAGTTAACTACAAAGAAATGTTATCGAGCCGCGCTGTTTTAGAGCAAGCCGCGAAAAAAATGGGATTGAGCTTGGCACAGTTTGGTGAACCAAAAATTAAACTGACCGAGCAAACATCTATTCTATCGGTATCCATCACGGGCGCATCACCAGAGCAAGCGCAGCAAAAAGCGTGGGAGCTATACACTGCGTTACAGGATGGTTTGGATTTACTGCGAGCTGACGAAGTTGAGCGTCGCGATAACAGCATAAAAAATGTGCTACAGGGCTACCGTGAGCGTATGAATATTGCTCGCAACAATATTGTTGATTTTCAGCAACGCTCGCTGATGGTCGCGCCAGAGCAGTTGAACCTGCTCGTGTCGATGCATTCTGAGAACAACTCAAAAAATCTAACGGCACGAGCTCAAATCGCTGACATGAGCAATTATGTCACGCAATTAAGTATCGACGTGGGTATTTCTCCGAGTTTAGCGGGCAAGGCGCTGAGATTGGGTTCTGATGCAGAATATCGTGGATATATCAGTGAAATGGATGAAAGTGCGGCTAGACTTACTGAGTACCAATCTCGTTGGGGTAAGAATCACCCTAAAGTCGTAGCAGAGTCGCTTAGATTTCAAGAGTCGAAAAAACGAGTATGGAAACGCGCGCAAGTGTTGGTTGGCCCAAAAGCGGATGAATTATTTGGCTCATTAACTTTTGAGGGTAATCCAAAACAAGCGCAATTGTTCGCAGACTTGATTGACGGATACGCCAAACAACAAGGTTTAATCGCAAAGCAGATCGAGCTGGAACGCACGGTGCTTCACCTTGCTGACCAACTGAAAGTTTATTCGCGCGAACACGCCGAGTTAGACAGGTTGCAACGTGAATACGATCTGGCAGAAGCCGTCTTCACGTCGGCAGCTGCAAGGTTGGAAGCGAATAAAGCCGACGTGTTTGCGTCTTACCCGGTTGTACAGCTTTTGACGACACCGTCTTACGCTGTGCTTGCGGCGACGCCGCGTCCTATGATTGGTATCGCTGCCGGAGTGGCAGGGGTGTTGTTTATCACATTGGGAGTGATTGTACTATGGCAACGCAATTCCTTAATCAATCTTATGCTGAAGAGAAGTTAGTCTTTCGTGCCTTAACGGGCACGTATCTTATTTACTTTCTTGGTGCCTTGTATGTGACTGGCTCAATCATAGGTTGGGTTCTATTCATGATCATTTGCGTCCGCACCTACGTGCTAGGGAAACACAAGACATATGCTATACCCGCAATAGTTTGGGTCTGGATTCTAGCGATGTTTGTGATGCTCATTGCTCTTTGGATAGGCCATGCAGAGTGGTACTTGGGAACGGGTAAAACCATCAAATCGAGCATAGGCTGGATGAAAGGTTGGGCTTTGTTCGCGGTGTTTATTTTGATTGGTGCGATCGCTCAAATTAGAGTGTCTACAATCGTTCGAGCCATCTGTATTCTCTCTACTTACACGCTCATCTTTTCAATTATTACGCTGGCGCTGAGTATTATTCGTGTACCAGGCGAGATTTATGTTTCGCCGTTGCAAGCCGTCGGTGGTCCCGGGCCAGGCTTCTTTACCGTCAGTTTATACGGTATGAACCCTGAAACGGGCGCTGCGCGCTGGCAGTTCTTTGGACCTTGGTCACCAGCAGCAGGACTGTTAGCTTGTTTGTTCTTTGTAATCTGCAATGCAGAACGCGAAACCAAGTGGCGCGTTTTAGGAATTGCGGGTTGTGTCGCCATGTGTTTGCTGTCTCAATCAAGAGCCGGTTGGGTAATTTTTTTCATGTTAATCCCAACGATGTATTTCGCTGACAAAGTCATGCAGCCTTGGTTTTTAATCACCACAGGTGTCATTGTCGCCGGCCTTCTTACCCTGGGACAGCCTGTTTTCGAGGCTTTGCAGGATTTTCATCAACAAGTGAAAGATGCCAGACCGGATTCAACAAGGGTCAGAAATACGCTTGAACGACTCGCAATTCAACGTTGGCAGAGCGAAGCTTTTTGGTTTGGCCATGGAATTGTCGAACCTGGCCCGAAGATTGTAGAAGGTATGCCTATAGGAAGTCATCACAGTTGGTATGGACTGTTGTTTGTTAAAGGCTTAGTTGGACTACTTGCACTGTTAATTCCTATGTTAGTGACGTTGGTTTATCTGTTTTGGCAAGCCATGTATCACCCAGTTGCAAGGATTGCATTTAACCTGATGACGGTTCTGGTCTGTTACAGCTTTTTTGAAAACCTAGAAATACTGACGTACATATTTTGGCCCGCTTTGATAATTATTGGCGTGGCGCTAAATCCGTTAAAGGTAGGAGAGGATCATGGTATTAAAGCAACTGTCTAATTTTGTTTGGCAACGAGTCACTGGACGCCAATCACACCGACACTATGACACGTATCTCGTAGGGTATTACGGAATGCAAAACAGCGGTGATGATGCGCTTTTACTAGCGAGCATCATGGGCGCCAAACACTATTTGCAAAGTCGTTCGTTATTGGTTTCAGCGAACAAAACATTGGAGTTTGATGGCCATGATTTTGATATCAACCCAATTCGTGAAGCACAAACCTTCAAAGGGCAAAACCGCCTGCAACATTACGCAGGGGCGCTGAAGAGTGAACGGGTTATCTTTGGTGGTGGCTCAGTGTTCCACACCGCTCAAGATATTCAGGTCAAGCGTCACATGATGGCTCTAACTGATCCGAGCAAGTGCATGGCATTAGGTGTTGGTATTGGCCCGTTCAACAACGATGCAGCAAAGAAACAGTGTATCGCTTTCTTAAATGAGTGTGGCTTTGTTGGTGTTCGTGACCAGAAGAGTTATGAACTGGCGACCAAAATCGCCCCCCAGGCGAACGTGAAACTAACCTTTGACTTAGCCCCTATGTTGGCATTGTCGACGCCTGAGACATCGGCGACTCGGAATGAGCGCGGAGTGCTCATCAACGTATGCCCAGTGCCGAAAGATGCGCTTGGTAATACAGACGAATTAAAACGTCGTGCTCTGGTAGAAAAAATGAGCCAGGTCATCGAAGAAGTTTGGATGGAAACTCGTGAACCGATTTCTCTTTTGAGTCTGAACGGTCATCTTGAGTTTGGTGACGACGCTCTATGCCATGAGTTAGTTGAACGTTTTGAAGGAAACATTCCAGTCGGTTTTATCCCTTACCAAAGTAATCCAATCGATATGATGAACACCATTCGTCAGTACAAGGTTTTTCTGAGTATGCGCTTACACGGCTGTGTGTTTGGTTACTTAACCGGTACGCCCGTGTTAGCAGTCAATTATCACAGTAAGGGTCACCAGTGGTGCGAACAAGTGGGCATGCCACTTGATCAACGTTTCGACGCCACAACTTTCAGTCCAAAACAGTTGGTACAAACCGTGGTACAAGGCTTGGAGTTTGGTTTTTCGCTACCGGCTTTAGCACTTAACGATGCCGTAAATCAATCTCTATCAAACTGGAGAAATCAACATGACTAATATCAAAATTTCAGTGGTGATCCCACTATACAACAAAGCCGCTCATATCGTAGACGCTATGAACTCTATCGTTTCACAGCAATACGCTGCCAGCGAAATAGTGATTGTTGATGATGGTTCAACAGACAATGGAGCAGATATCGCACAAACACACGCGAGTCAGATAGATATTCCGGTCAAGATTGTGCGTCAAGCTAATCAAGGCGTGTCTGTTGCTCGTAATAACGGCGTTGAAGCATCGAGTTCGAAATACATTGCCTTTTTAGATGCCGACGATACTTGGTTACCTCTGTTTTTAGATGAAATGGTCAACCTCATCATGCAATACCCAAATGCTGGGTTTTATGGCAGTCGCTATCAGTGTATCGCGGAAGAAGGTCAGTATTTCGACGCTAATATCAATATGGATTTGATCGCGAAAAATGGCTTTAACCCCAATGGTATGTTGTTGTCTAACTACTTCGAAGTGGCTTCTGAAGGTGACCTACCATTTATGGTGTCTTCATCTGTCGTTACTAAAGCCTTGTTTAACGAAGTGGGTGGTTTCCCTGCGGGCGAAAAGATTGGGGAAGACCAAGACTTTTTCGCCAATTGTGCGCTTAAGGGCGATATTGCCTACAGCCCAAACATTAACCTGTTGTATGCCACCGTTGCAGAGAACAAAGCAACCCAACAGCATGTGCCAATTAAAGAGTGTCCATTTAGCCAACGTTTAGCAGAAAAAGCGTCATCACAGGGGCTTTCTGAGGCAAACCACATTTTGAAATATTGTGCAGCGCACCTTTGCCATTTAGCAAAGTTAAATCTGAGAAAAGGCGAGTTCAAACATGCTATGACCCTTTTATCGGATTCTCGCTGCGCATTGAAACCAAAACACCGAGTCGGCCTTTATCTTGCAGCAATGTTAGGGCAGTCATATTCGCAATTTAAACGCGTATTTTCTTAGTTCAGAGTTTGAGGTATCTATCATGAAAGTTAATGCAATTTGTATGGTAAAAAACGAAGCCGACGTCATTATTGAAGCACTTGAAAATGCGCTTAAGTTTTGTCACAACATTTACGTGTTTGATAACGGTTCAACAGACGGAACGAGCGAACGGATTGATGCGTTCATTAAAGAAAATCCACGAGTGATCTTGACTGAGCGCTCAGATGAAGTGTTTAAAAATGAACTGCGAAACCGGGTGTACAACCGTTACCATCAACAATTTACGGAAGACGACTGGTGGTATATTTTGGACGCCGACGAGCTAATTCCAAACGATCCGCGTCCATTGTTGCGTCAAGCGTCAGCCGCAGGCTGCGATAGCATGCGTATCTGGCAGGCTCAATTCTATTTCACGGACAAAGATATGGCTGTGTACGCAGACGAAGATCATTCACAGCCTACCAGTGCACGTCGCCGCTATTATCGTATCAATTGGCGCGAACCACGTTTCTTTAAGAACTGTCCAAAGCAGGCGTGGGGAGAGACGATTACTGGTAAAGTGCCGCCGTTCAGAGGTAAGTTCTATTATCGCTCACCGATCTGCTGTCACTATGCGCAGCGCACACCAGAGCAAATTGAGCAACGTGTTAAGTTACGTATTGCCAACCCATACAGCTTTTTACACCTGAAAAAGGGCGATGCACTTGCTCAAGCTTCTTGGTTAAAACAAGCCGACAAGTTGTTTTACTACGACAATGATGGTCAGTTTACCTTCCCGCTTTATGACAAAATCGACTATTTCGTCAGAGACGCTGGTTATTGGTTGCAGTGGCGATTCAAATGGGCGTCAAATCAAGCAATGCGTCTGATCGGAGCCAATTAACTCGGCAGGCGAGCCAAAAACATACTAGGTACAGAGAAGGGAAGCGCGTTATGCACTTCCCTTTTTTGTTGATGGGGATTTCTAAATACTATACCTGAAACGTATCTGCTATTTCGAATAGCGCCTTTTAGCTTAGGCGTCCGAATGACATTGAGATACAAAACAAAAAAGGAAAGGCACTTAAAAAGAACCTCAAAAAATTAATTAATGTTGCTTGAAGTTTTCATTGAAGGGGACACGAAATCGTCATCCCTCATCTGATAACGGGCGGAAATTTTCGGGCACACACTTTGTCTTTGGAGAAAAACTATGTTGAATGAGCGTTTTCACCAAATGGATTTTTGTCGTGCAGTCTTCATGTATTGCGGGTTGTTGTTTCATTGTGGCTTGATATATGGCTCCGGCCATAGTTGGCGAGTAGAGTCGGATGAAACGATTCGGTTGTTTTTTTACTTATCTAACTTTCTACATCATTTCAGAATGGAAGCCTTCTACGTGGTAGGTGGATTTTTCTATCTCTTAATTTACCAAAAACATCGGCCTAACTTCTTGTTGGAAAAGTTGATACGTGCTGCTGTTCCGATGATTGTGGTTGGGGTGACTCTAAATATTGCAATGAACCACCTTAGTGTAAACCAAAATTACGCCTTAAATTTGGACTACTTAATGACCGGTAAGTGGCTGAGCCATTTGTGGTTTCTGGGTAATCTTATTGTTTATTTTGTCTTAGCGTTGCCGATCTGTGCTTACATGCATCAAATGGAGCGCTTTAACGGTCGCGCCTACTTTGTTGGTGTGCTGTGCATGTTGCTCGCTCTAGCCGTCAGTGGTCAGTTAATGGCAAATTACTTGGAACTAAAGTCGTGGTTGTTTATTAACCTTAACTACTTAGTCTATTTCTTTAGTTACTTTCTGATGGGAGTTGTGGCGTTTCAGTATCGGACGCTTTTTATCTCTATGTTACACATTAAGCGGTTACCACTGTTTTTTTCTTGTTATGTAATATTGCAACTGGCTACTAAACTGTATTCGGACATGAATGACACGCTCCTAGAGGTGATAAAGTTAGCGTCTCACTTCCCTTTGATGTTGGCCGCCTTTTCATTATTGTGTTTCTTAGGAAGAGGAGAGTCCAAATGGGTTCGTAAGTTCTCGGACGCAAGCTACACTATATATTTGTTACATCAACCGCTACTAATATTCTTCTATCTAGGCATATTCCAGTGGGTTCAATTGGGCGCAGTCTCAGAATATCTGATGTTGGTTTTCCTAGTATTTGGTGTGTCGTTTTATAGCCATCTATATTTGGTTGACAACTCTGTTTCGTTAAAATTCGCTCTAAATGGTGTTGTTCCGTCGCAAGCGCTCGCTCGATTCAGCGATGGTTTTAAGCAGAATTTGACGAAGCTATACCTGCAACTTCTCGAGTATTTACCACACATTAAGCGAAATACATGATTGTTTAGTCATAAAAAAGCCACCTTAATTAAGGTGGCTTTTTTAAGATTAATGAACAAACACGTTAAGCACCATATCCCAGTCTTTCTCGTATCGCTGCAGTTTCTCGACTTGTTTTTCTGAGAGAAGAGTGTTTTTTGTCAGCAATATGGTTTGGCCGTTGCCTTTTAAATCTCGAGACAAAGACATGCCGGGCTCTAAATCATGGGTGCCAATGCAGATATCCAGTTCACTTTGCGACGCAAATTGGTGATTTGACAACATTTTGAAGTAGTCGCGCAACAACTCAGGGTCGTAGTTCTTCTCGTTTTGTACCATGTGGTGTCTGGCCTGTTTTGGCGTCAGAGCTTGCCCAGTCGTGCGCCCTAACAACAGCTTGTCGTAGTCGTTCACAATGGTGAGAATTCGCGACTCGACCGGTATGTTGCTGCCGATTAAGCGGTCTGGATAACCACTGCCATCAAAATGTTCATATTGATGTTTTAACACTTCGGCGATTGGGGCAAGCGCAGGAATGGTGCCGACGAGGTCCGCTGCGACATGCACGTGTTGCTTAAGTTGCTCTAATTCTGCCTTATCGAGACCAGACAGAGACGAGCGAACTATCTCGCAAGGCAGTGACATTTTACCAATCTCATGAACTAGACCTGCTAAATAGCAACGACTTACAACGCAGGCGGGTTGCTCCAGGTGTTTTGCTAACAAGCGAGAATGCAAAGCGACTCGCTTAGCATGGCCTTGATCATCTGCTGATGAGACCTCACTCATTTTTGTTAGAAGCTCAATCACATCGTGAAACAGTGTTCGCGCGTTTTGATTTTTTTGCTCGAGTTTTTGACTGAGACGACTCATGACAATTTTGTCTTTTTTTAGCAATGAGCTCAATTGCGTTGAACGCGCTGCCAAGACTTTGTTCTGGTCTGCTATTTCATCTTGTCGGCAACGCTGCTGTTGACTGTTTTGATATTGGCTGACAGCGTCGTCAACTAAGTTATGCAGCTCTTGGTTATCCCAAGGTTTACTGACGTAATTGCAAATTCGACCCAAATTTATCGCCGATTCCGCACTGGACATATCGGCATATCCGGTGAGCAACATACGAGGTGTGTTAGGTGCGATTTCAAATGCTTTTTCAAGCAGTTTGTCACCAGGGAGCTTCGGCATTCGCATATCAGAAATTATCACTGCAAATTGCTTCTCATTTAGCAAATCTATTGCTTCTTGGGGTTCGGTAGTTGCGTGCACTTGATATCGCCTTCGAAACAAGCGCTTTAGGGCGTTGAGTACTTCAACTTCGTCGTCAACAATTAGAATATTGGCTTTTTCTTGCATGACTACCTCGTAATTAAAAAGGACTTCTAGTTATTTGAATTCAACAAGTTATCTCTCTATATTGATAATAGTGATCAAAGCAACTATTGAGCCATTACGTATGAAAGGGATCGTCTTTAATCAATTGCAAGAATTCGTCGAAATTCATCACGGTGTGATGGCCTGGGATCAGGCTATTTTGAGCTGTGACTTACCCTCTGAGGGGGTATACGTATCGACAAAAAGTTACCAAGATTCCGAACTTTTAACTTTGGTCGGCTACTTCAGCGATGCACTGAAAACACCTGCGGCGGATATTACTAGAGCGTTCGGCGACTTTGTCTTCGATCGCTTATTAACCTTCGCCGCGGATGAGGCCAAGAATGCTAAGTCACTTCGGGATTTCCTGCTGATGGTTGAAGATATCATTCACGTTGAGGTGAGTAAGTTATACCATGACGCTAACTTACCTTCTTTTGGTTACGAAAATAACGAAGAATCTCTCGTGATGATTTACCGTTCACCTCGTAAGTTGTGTTACTTCAGCGAAGGTCTTATCTATGGTGCCGCACGGCATTTTAACGAAACGGTGGTTGTTTCCCAATCACAATGTATGCACGACGGTGCTGACAGTTGTCACTTGGTAATTGAGTTTAAATGAGCAGTGAACACCAACAAGAGCTTGAGGCATATCGCCGGGTTTTAGAGCGCGAACGACGAGCGCGAAAATTAGCGGAAGAACAACTCGAGGATTACTCGCGGGAAATTTACCAATCGAATGCTCTTTTAGCAGAGCAAACGATTCAAACGCAAGCCAAGCAGCAGCACTTGGCTTTCCTTATTTCAGTAGCGGAAGATAACTGGCGCAGCGAATCCGTTGCGGATTTGATCAACGTCTATCTGCAAAAAAGTTGCACGTTTCTTACTGCGCCCGTGGCTGTGTATTTTCAAATTGAAGTGGATTTGTCACTTAGTCGTCTGCAAATAGCGAAACCTACCGACTTGTTCGATCAACCCTGCCGGGTCGCTGACAAAAAGTTTATCAACGCCACGCTTGAACACATGGATCTGGCTAAGATCCGGTCTGATTTTCTAAGCCGAGATAGAGGCGCGTTGTTTTCGAGTATGGAATACATGCCTGAAGCCAAGGCTGAATTAGCCGCACAGATCTATCTGTTACCTGTGTTTCACAGCAAAGGTAAAGAGCTGAATAAACTCAGTTGTATGTGTTTTTACTACGAACAATTAGATGACGTTGACTTGATGAAGTTGGAGACGATTGAAGCCTCTCATTCAATTTTTAGCGTGGCGATAGAGCGAAAAAAAGCAGAGTCTGCACTGAAGAAAAAAGTTAACGAATTGTTAGAAAGTAACACCCACCTACAGCAAATTCAGCAGCAATTGATCGAATCTGAAAAGTTGGCGTCTCTCGGCCAGTTATCTGCTGGCATTGCCCATGAGATTAATAATCCCGTTGGTTTTGTTCTGAGTAATTTGTCTACGATGGCCGAATATGTCGAAGATGTAACTAAGGTGCTAACACCACTTTATGATGAATCATTAGGTGTTACAGATCGAATAAGTCAGTGGCGAGCGTTATCAAAAGAATATGAAATGGATTTTTTATTGGATGACACCAACAAAATCCTAGTTTCATCCGTTCAAGGTTTAGAGCGTGTTAAAGATATTGTGTCGGATCTAGGCTCGTTTGCACGGATGGACAGTGATGACCTCGTTACCGTTGATGTTAATAAAGTGATTCACAAAGCTCTTAATATTCTGAAAAACGAATTGAAGTACAATCATATTGTGGAGCTTGATTTAGAGGATGACTTGAAGATCTTGGGTAATGACGGTCAGTTGCAACAAGTTTTTATCAACTTCTTTATTAACGCCAAACACGCAATGCCCGACGGTGGTCATCTTTGGATTTCGAGCAAAAAAGTTCGAGAACGCGTGGTGGTATCGATCAAAGATGAAGGACATGGCATTGCACCTGAAGAGGTTAAGGAAATCTTTACCCCGTTTTTTACCACCAAACCGCCTGGGCAAGGCACCGGCTTGGGGTTGTCTATCTCTTACAGCATACTGCAACGACACCATGCCAAAATTTCCGTGGACAGTGTCGTTGATCAAGGGACTGAATTTAAACTGTCATTTATTCCCAGCGACTAGCTTTTTTGTCCCGCCATCACTCGTTGAGAAATCCAATCAAAGCCCTTTGGTGAAATGTGCATAAAGGCCATACAACCAAGGGTATTAATGGTTCGAAGCGGCTCTTCAAACAGCACTAAGATGTTGGTTTTTAGCGCTTTAAAGCAGTATTTACGAGCTTCTTGTTTCATTCCGGACTTGATAGCCCGGCGCGCTAGGTAACGGTATTGATAAGCTTCAGCGAGTGAAAACCAACGTGAAAAGAAGCGACAGTGTTTTGCGGCGTTGTAGTTCATTGCCGAAAACCAAGACGCCAGTTGTTTATCAAGATTTGCAGAGAGTCCGTCCTCGTTAATTCGATAGTAAGTAAAGGCGTCTGGGATTCCTTCAAATTTAGCGTAGTACTTCAAAGCACAGCGCAACCAAAATTCGATGTCCTCTGATTGGCGTAAACGCTCGTCAAAGTACTCGACTCTCTCCGAGCTGCTCGCCTTGTTCATGTCGCGAATGTATAACAGTAAGTTCTTGCGGATCACCGCGGCAGAGCCATTACCGACTGGGTTGCGACACAAAATGTCTTTGGCATTGATGCCTTTGAGTTTTGGGAATTGACCTATGGTTAGAAGTTCGCCGTTTTCATCCATAAATAAAGATGGACAGTAACTGATGTCGACATCTTTGTTTTGTTCTAAATGCTCGACATGTGCTTTTAGTTTGTCTTGATGCCATAAATCGTCGGCATCTAACAAGGCAATATACTCGCCTTGGGCGGCGTTTAACCCAGTGTTTCTGGCGCCTGCAAGGCCTCGGTTTTGTTGATATATGACGCGTACTCTTGGGTCCTTACGGGCTTCCACAAGTGTGGATGAATCGTCGGGAGAGCCGTCATCAATACACAAGACCTCTATGTTTTCATAACTTTGATTTAGAACTGAATCTAACGCTTCATCGATGAAAGAAGCGACGTTATACATAGGAATTACAACGGTAACTAATGGTTGAGTTTGGTTCATAATTAACTCCTTCCTGGCATTGAGCCAGTATTGATATGAAAGCATTTCAGATAGCCCCAGCGGATTGCCGCGGGTACCAACCAAATGGAACTTGCAAGACCAACAACCAAGGCAAATTGCATTGGGCTGTCGGTTGGAATTGACAGAAGTAGAACAACACATGCGGCCAAATTAGCAACGCGGACGAACAGCTCCGTTGAAAAACGGGCGGAAGCGCGCAAGTAGCAGCAATAAGTGTCTAAATAAAGGTTTGGAATAGCGGTCAGGCATAAAACACTGACCAAAACGATTGCCGAGTGCCACACTTCGTCAAACAGTAACGGCACATAAACAGGCACCATTGCACTTTGAAGCATGAATACCGCGGAAAGACCAGCCGCCAACAGCCAAACAGTGCGCTTTGACGAAGTGTCTTGCGGATTGCGGTTTAGCTCAGACAAGTACGGGAATAGGGCGCCGTTGTATGCGTTGATCAGTGACTGGCTTAAGCCAACCCCCGCATTTTTCGCAAATGCGTAGAGGCCAAACAGTTCTGGCGATAACAACCGACCGGCGATAAACGTATCGGCATGATGGCGTCCGGCTTTGGCTAATTCTGCCCCTAGAATGTTGGTTGAGGTACCAAACAATCGACGGATAACACTCGGCTGCCAAGCGATACTGTAACCGCCGTCGGGAACGCGCAAGAACAAAATGAGCCACAACGCCGAAAATACTATTTTGCTGATAGCAACCGAGGTCATGCCGAAATCCAACAACAACAACAATGCGATAGAGAGATTCTCGGCAATGATGCAACTGCCATTACTCAAACTGAAATACTTCATGTTGTTGGCGCGATGTAACAAGTAAACCCGAACGCTTACCCAGGGATACAACAGGTAGCTGACAGACATAAGCTGGAGCAAAGGTAGTAACTCGGGTTTGTCGTAGAGGTTGGCTAAAAGAGGCGCTGAAAAAAATTGAAGCGCGGCAATGCCAATACAAAAGGCCCACTGCAGTGCGGCTGCGTTTCTCGCAAATGCAGGAAGGTCAGACTCATGACATTGAATGACTTGGTTGCCAGTGCCGCTGCGCATCAGCATTCTGAACAGGTCGTGGAACGCAACCGCTAGAATAACGATGCCATAGTCCACTGGTGTCAGTAACGCGGCCATGCACAAGATAGTGACCACACGAGATATTTTGGCAACACCTTCCACCGATAATAACCAACCGGCATTTTTGACCAGAGTTGATGGGGGTTGCTTTAACCGTGATATTAGCGTTTTCACATTGCGCTCCTTTGACCTGCAATAGTCTAGGAGAACAAGTTGTGTACCAATTTTTAACTTGTTGATTTGGAAGGGTTTGTTGGTTCTTTGACTACGCTGTTTTTTGCAATTCGCAACCTAGATTGCAACTTGCGAATTGCAAATTTGTAGATGAACAGGAGTCAGTTTTGCCATTGTTGAATTTTTCGATACAAGGTCGACGGGCTAACACCCAGCAAGCTAGCCGCTTGTACAACATTTTCCTCACACTGTTGTATCGCTCGTTCGATGGCTTGGCGCTCGAGTTGCGCCAATGGCACAATTGTATCGCCTTGCGCGGGCATATCTAAAGGTGTTTCTACCGGCATTGAATTGACTGGAGCCGGCTGAGAAGTCGAAGTCACGGCCATATTCGACATGTTGGTTATTTTTAGCTGGCGTTTTAATACCTCGGCCTCAATCAAGTTACTCTGGGAGAGGATGACCGCGCTGTGTATGGTGTTTTGCAATTGTCTCACATTACCCGGCCAAGGGTAGGCCTTAATTAATTGCTCCGCTTCTGCGGTAAACCCAGCAATCGACTTGTCTTCAATTTCATTAAATTGACCCAGGAAATGGTGGGCTAGTTGCACCATATCTGAATCTCGTTCTCGAAGAGGGGGGATGTCGATTGAGATCACATTGAGCCGATAATACAAGTCTTCTCTTAGCTGTTGTTTTTGAATAGCCTCAATTGGGTTGCGGTTGGTGGCACAAACAAAACGGATATCTACGCGTTCAGACTTGCTGCTGCCCACTTTTTGAAACTCACCGGTTTGAATAAAGCGCAGTAATTTGGCTTGTAAATTAATGTCCATTTCGCCAAGCTCATCCAAAAACAAAGTGCCACCATCGGCTAAGGTGGCGGCCCCATCTCGGTTTGATACCGCACCCGAGAATGCCCCTTTAATGTGGCCAAAGATTTCAGACTCCATTAACTCAGAAGGAATAGCGGCGCAGTTAAGCGCAATAAACGGCTGGTTTGAACGTTTGCTCAGGTGATGAATTGCAGCAGCTGCAACCTCCTTACCCGTACCACTTTCTCCTGTCACAAAAATCGATGCTGAGCTTGGCGCTGCCTGTTCAATGGCTTGATATACAAATTGCATTGCCATAGAGTCACCGACAAAACCCTCAAACTTGGGTTTGTAATATTGTTGATACCGGTCGACTACTTGCTTCAGCATGCTGCGTTCTGACATCAGACTTTTGAATTTGTAGGCCTGTTCAACGACGAGCAATAGCTCTCGGTTATTCCAAGGTTTTTGCAGATACCCGAAAATCCGGCCTTCATTTATTGCTGTTATCACATCGTCGATTTCAGTAAAGGCGGTGAGCATTAAGCGCATGACTTCAGGAGAGGTGTTCGCAACTTTTCGCAGAAACTGATTACCGTCCATTTCCGGCATCTTTAAATCGGAGATCACAATATCAATGCGTTCTTGGCGAAGCATTTCTAAACCTTCGGCCCCTGAGTTGGCGGTGAACACCTTAAAATCGCTTTTGCGAAACACTCGGGTGAGGGCTTCTAATACTTCGATTTCATCATCGACACATAATACATTGGCCAAAGTCATTTAACCTGACTCCTTTCGAGGTGGGTTAATTCCCTTCTTAAGTCCATAGAACTTGGGGTTTTATATTGAAACTCATTGACTTAACTATATCGCGTTATCTGCAGTTGTCTACAAAATGGCAGGTAAAATGCTTGTGTAGGTCGGTCTACGTCGGTGATTGCTCGTGGAATCATAATTCCCTGCTATGCTTGTATAAACGCAGTCGACTCGTAGTGAAAACATGTCTAAGTGGTTTGCCCTAGTATTGATTGGTATAGGACTTTGGCACACAAGTGTGAGTGCTGCGCAACCTTTCACTCTGACGGTTCCTGCGCCGTTAAATGGTGGAAAAGGTCAGAACCCTTACATCGAAGAGCTTCTTCACTTAATTTTTGCCAGCCAAGGTTATCGATTAGATCTGCGATATGCCTCGAGGCCCGGAAACAAAGCTCGAAACGCTAAAATGGTGAGTCGAGGGGATGAGATAGATTTGGTATGGGCCAATGCGTCAGTTGAACGCGCGAGGAGCTTGCACGAAGTTCAGCATCCTATATACAAAGGTTATATTGGTTGGCGCGTATTGATTATCCATAAAGATAAGTCCGA
>Ga0213831_1000549_pt1 | contig 21204 bp, 18 predicted proteins | sample SWATP12_FD_163421 | JGI IMG/M metagenome (GOLD analysis project Ga0213831, IMG submission 163421) | Coastal seawater microbial communities from Marineland, Florida, United States - SWA TP1 #2 | ecosystem: Environmental > Aquatic > Marine > Coastal | place: USA: Florida | collected 2016-08-06 | reverse complement strand
GATAGACGATTTACAGCAGCTCAACAAAGCCGAACTCGGTGGTATTACTCTGTATAAAACCCGCAGTGATCTGAACGCTCTGGTGAGTCAAAAATTCGAAACGCTTAAGGGGTTTGTGCACGGCCAACAGATGCAACTTGAACTGACAGAAGCAAATCGCCCAGTTTATGCCATGATAGACAGCACTCGCCTCAATCAAGTGATTGAAAACATTGTGCAAAACAGTGTGAAATACGCAGGGCAAGGTCATCGCATTTTGATTTCATTAGCGGCGGAAAAAGACACTTGCACACTGACCATTGAAGACGACGGCGCCGGCGTGAGTGATGCCGCATTGCCATTGTTGTTTGAATACCTGTATCGCGAAGAGTCGTCACGCAACCGTAAGCTCGGTGGCTCAGGTCTGGGGTTAGCAATATGCAAACACATAATTGAAGGGCATGAAGGCTCAGTTTGTGCAAAACACGCAAGTCCAAGCGGGTTAGCGATTGTCATCACCTTACCCATTTCAAACAAGGAATCATGATGTTAAATAGAGTATTAATTGTCGAAGATGAGCAGAAATTGGCGTCTATTCTGAATGACTACCTCGTCCAATCCGGGTTTGAATGCCATATATTTAATGAAGGCACAGGCGTTGTTGAGTACGTTAAACAGCACGACGTTGACATAGTACTGTTGGATCTGATGTTGCCAGGAAAAGATGGAATCACTCTGTGCAAGGAAATACGCCAATTCAGCGATGTGCCGATTTTTATGCTTACCGCTAAAGTTGAAGAAATCGACCGTTTGCTGGGTCTTGAGCTGGGTGCTGACGACTACATTTGTAAACCATACAGCCCAAGAGAAGTCGTGGCAAAAGTTAAAGCTATGATGCGACGCCAAAACCTTCGCGAGCAAGGTACACCATCAAATGATGAAAGTGCTTTGGTGTTAGACAGCAACACCTATCAGATGTCTTGGCAAGGCAAGCATACCGAGCTCACCGCCATTGAATTTCAATTATTGTCTTTAATGCAAAAGGAACCCGGCCGAATTTTTAATCGCGACCAACTGATGCAACACATGTATGGTGATAACCGAATCGTTAGCCACCGAACCATCGACAGTCACATCAAAAAACTGCGGAAAAAGCTTCACGACATGAACCCAAACCAAGAATTGGTCCAGTCGGTCTATGGCGTTGGCTACAAACTAACTTTGAATTAAGCAGTAACGTTATGAACTTAAATAAAAAACAAAACGACGAAATGGTGAAAAAGCTGATCGACTACTGCGAACAAGAACTCGAAATAGAACTTGGCCAATTTGATGCTGAGTTTTTATTGCACTTTATAGGCAAAGAAATGGGCGCAGTGTTTTATAACCAAGGTCTGTATGACGCTCAAGCCATATTGCAGAGTAAATTTGATGACTTGAGCGACGCGATTTCTGAAATCGAAAAGGTGATTTAAACCAGCCGTTTACCGCTGGAAAATATTACTAGTTAAGAATCTACCCGTTTCCCAAACATTCGATGCAAGGTGCCATCCTTATAAACTAAATGATGTTTCATCGCCCCGGCTATGTGCAGCACCACTACAGCAGCCACCAAATAGCCCGCTAGCGTATGCATGTTCGACGCCGCAGCGGCTAGCGATTCGTTTATTGGTGCAATCTTAGATGGGTCTGCCGGGTTAGGGTTTCGGCCAATGAGTTCAAGCCCAAATATGTAAACCCCGCGTCCCCCTGCCGCACTCATGGTCATACCGGATAAAGGCATTAATAAAGTGCCCAAAAGTAATACCCAATGACTGATTTTCGCGGCAAGCAACTCCAACTTATTGTTATCGCTAAGGGGAGTTGGCCAGCCATTCATAAACCGCCAAACAAGCCTTAAGATGGCAAAAAAGAAAACAATGGCGCCAACCGATTTATGGATTGGATAAAGGTCATAGGCTTTGGTATTTGCCATGTAAAACCCAACGGCCAAGAGTCCGATCATGGTGAGGGCAATCAGCCAATGTAGGATGACGGTTGGCGTTGAAAACTGAGATTTACTGTCCATATTTTTGTTCTTATGATTTGTTCGACGTGATATCTACCATAATCAAAGATGGCCACTTTAGGCAAAAAAAATCCCCGACCTGCGGGGATATTTTTAAAGTTTTGCAGCTTGAATACTCAAGCCTTCTGAAATTGATTTAAAGGCATCGGCGGTCACCACAGGTAAATCTGGCAACATGGCTTTGATTTCCGCTTGCACAATCGGCGACAAACTCATACCACCGGTGATAAACAGAATCTCAGGTGCTTCAGCGCTCTTCTCTAAACACTCTTTCACCAAAGACTTCACACGTGCCATCCAACCGATCATAGAGCGACGCAAATCCGCTTCTGTTAGCTCAACCGTGTAGTCGCTCTCGATGTATTTCAGCGGCAGAACTATGTGTGGCTTTTCAGAAAGCATCTCTTTTGCCATTCGAGAAGAGTTCACTAACCTCGCCGACAACTTCTCTTCCTGAACCATCAATAGTCGCTCTAACTTTTCTGGTTCGCGCGCAATCGACATCGTTTGAGCGATTTCTAAGCCCGTATCATCGGAGAAAAAGCTGTTGAGTCGAGGGATATCGTCCACCGCGACCATGTCATTAAAATACATTGGCGGAATTGGAATGCCAGTCGTGGTTTCTGTACCCATCCCCATCGATGGCGCAATGGACTTCAAGATTAAGTTCTTGTCGCACTCCATGCCGCCCAAGCGTGTACCGGTCACAGACAAAACGTCTTGTTGGCGATCGTAATCCTGTTGCTTTTGCGTGCCCAATCGAATTGAACAAATATCTGTGGTACCACCACCAATATCGACCACTAATGCGATCTTTTCTTCTGGTAACTCCTGCTCGATACGATAAGCCGCGGCAATCGGTTCTTCTAGAAAGTCGATTTTCTCAAAGCCCGCTTGCAATGCCGCCGCGCGCATGATTTCAATCGCTTGCTGATTGCCCGCTTCACCGCGAGTGCCGTGATACTTAACCGGGCGGCCAATCACAGCACCAGTGACAGATTGACCCAGCTGCGCTTCCGCCTGCTGTCTGAAAAATCCAAGTTGTTTGGCGATTAGCCCAACAAACGCGTCTTGCTGACCAGCTAACAGGTTAGCACCGAGAAAGTTCTTCGGTGAATAGATTAAACGGCCTTTTTCCGGGGTCTTCAAATATTGTTTGAAACCCGCTTCACCAAATAGAAACGTGCCGGTTTCAACCATCTTATGCAAAGGCAAGTCGTCGACCGACTGGTTCTTCATCAATTCGTTGATGGCGCGGCGTTGCAGCTTAGGAGTATTGTGAAACTCGCCGCGAAGTTGATCAATTTGAGTTAGGTAACGTCTCTGATCTTGAGGCGTGGTGGCTTCTTCGTATTTGTCTTTTGCCTTGTCGAGTTGCGCCGTGATGCTTGTCTTAATGTGTTCCACTTTTTGCTGGATCACTTCCACCGGCGGCATCGGCAAATCATCTTCATAATAAATAAAGACAGAAGAGCGAATTTTAAATGGTGTTTTGGACTCCTGATCAAGCTCAATAAAATGATGCTGCTGACCGTCAAAAAATACAACTTCCGAGTTTGAAGTTCCGTAATCAATTCCAATGGTTACCATTGTTTTAAGGTTCTCTCAAATTAGCGCTGACAAAAAAATAAAGGCCGATTCTACCCAAGTTGAATGCCTTAAGATAGGGGGAGTTATGACGTTTTTGTGTAAGTTTTTGCTATTGCCAATAACCTGGATGGTTGAATACAAAAGCGAATATGCAACCCTCTGTTTTTAATGGAGATTGCTAAAAAACAATGGGACTAGTAAGTTTTGAAAGTGGAAATATAAAAGCCTCTATCGGAGGTTCCGGTTGGGATTCCCAGTCACAAACTGGGAAGGAAACACCAAATATGAGGCTTTTAAAAAAGATGATTTAGTCTTGTTTCGTCAATACTTGATTGATTTGACCAAAGATTGATTGACCGTCACGGTCGAACATTTCAATCTGAATAGTGTCACCAAATTGCATAAACGGTGTCGAAGGCTTGCCTTCAACGATGGTTTCAATCATGCGAATTTCAGCGATACAGCTGTATCCGACACCACCTTGTGCAACAGGCTTACCTGGGCCACCGTCTAACTTGTTAGACACAGTACCTGAACCAATGATGGTACCTGCACACAATGGGCGCGTTTTCGCCGCATGCGCAATCAACTGACCAAAGTGGAACGTCATATCAACGCCCGCTTCTGGCTTACCAAACATGTCGCCATTTAAGTGTGATACTAATGGTAATGACAATTTACCGCCTTTCCATGCGTCACCTAATTGCTCCGGAGTGACACAAACTGGAGAGAATGCACTGCTTGGCTTAGATTGGAAGAAACCAAAACCTTTCGCCAATTCACCTGGAATCAAACCACGAAGCGATACGTCGTTCACAATCATAACCAAACGAATGTGGTTCAACGCATCTTCAGCAGAAACACCCATAGGGGTATCATCAACGATAACTGCAACTTCGCCTTCAAAGTCAACGCCAAAACCGTCGGTTTGTGGCATAACAATTGGCTCTTGAGGTGCTAAGAAACTGTCAGAACCGCCCTGGTACATCAATGGATCAGTCCAGAAGCTGTCAGGCATTTCTGCGTTACGAGCGCGACGAACCAATTCTACGTGGTTTACATACGCACTGCCGTCAGCCCATTGAAATGCACGTGGCAAAGGTGACGCACATTCCGCTTGATTGAAGTCTTCGCCACTGATGTCGCCGTTTTCTAATTCATTAAAACGTGCCGCCAATTTCGCTTCAACATCCGCCCAGTTGTCTAGTGCTGATTGCATAGTTGGTGCAATATCTTCAACAGACGCCATTTTAGTTAGCTTGCTATTAACGACGACCAATTTGCCATCGCGACCCGATTTTAAACTCGCTAATTTCATTTAAATATTCCTAATCTTTGGCTTACTTCGACGACTCGAAGTCTTCGCCATTGTGTAACCAAGCAGCGTGTTGTGGGGCTTTTTTCGTTCTATCCCAATCATCTAACATCGCTGGCGCCACGCGTTTTAACTCTTCTAACATACCAGGCTTGCCAGTATTTGCAGCAAGCTCAATACGGTGACCGTTTGGATCAAAGAAATAAATCGACTTAAAGATAGTGTGGTCGGTTGGACCCAATACGTCGATACCGGCGTTTTCTAATCGAGTTTTTGCTTCCAATAACTCGTCCATAGAACCCACTTCAAACGCAATATGTTGTACCCAAAGCGGCGTATTTTCATCGCGTCCCATATCTGGAGAGTTCGGGATTTCGAAAAATGCCAAAACGTTGCCCTGTCCTGCATCTAAAAATACATGCATGTATGGATCAGGCTGTTTGGTTGAAGGCACTTCGTCTTCCGCGATCGCCAACATGAAATCCATGTTTAACAAATCTTGGTAAAAAGCGACGGTTTCCTTCGCATTTTTACAACGATATGCCACATGGTGAATTCGATTAATCTTCATTTTTTGCTCCTTTTATGAGCTCAATTACTTTTCTTCACCGATGGCGCCACGCGCTAACTGGTCTCGTTCGATAGACTCAAATAATGCTTTAAAGTTGCCTTCACCGAAACCATCATCTTCTTTACGTTGAATAAACTCAAAGAATACTGGACCTAATGTTGTTTCAGAGAAGATTTGTAGCAACAATCTTGGCGTACCGCCTTCGGTTGTACCGTCCAACAGGATACCACGAGCTTGCAATTCATCCGTTGGCTCACCGTGGCCAGGAAGACGCTCTTCCAACATTTCATAATATGTGTTTGGAGGTGGAGTCATGAACTTCACGCCTTGCTTCTTCAGGTTATCCCAACACTCTAATAAGTTGTCACATGCGAATGCAATGTGCTGAATACCTTCACCATTGTATTGCATCAAGAACTCTTCGATTTGACCGCCACCGCCAGCTGCTTCTTCGTTCAATGGGATACGGATCTTGCCGTCTGGCGCTGTCATTGCTTTTGACAATAGACCTGTGTACTCGCCTTTGATATCGAAGTAACGGATTTCACGGAAGTTGAACAGATCTTCATAGTACTTCGCCCAATAATCCATACGACCGCGGTAAACGTTGTGCGTTAAGTGATCTAGAGTGTGGAAACCACAACCTTTAGGATTGCGATCAACGCCTTCAATCCAATTGAAGTCGATGTCATAAATTGTGTTGGTGTCTTTGTAACGGTCGATCAAATATAGCGTCGCACCGCCGATACCTTTAATTGCAGGTAAGCGCAATTCCATTGGGCCAGTTTCGATTTGAACCGGTTGCGCGCCTTTCTTTAACGCTTCACTGTAAGCAAACTGCGCGTCTTTTACGCGGAACGCTAGACCACAAGCAGATGGACCGTGCTCTTCGGCGTAATAGTCTGCGTGGCTACCTTTTTCGTAGTTAGTGATAAAGTTAATATCACCTTGACGCCATAACTCTACGTCTTTTGATTTATGACGCGCAACTAATGTGAAACCCATTGCAGTAAACGCCGCTTCCAAAATACCTTTCTCAGGCGCACAAAATTCGACAAATTCGAAACCGTCTAAACCCATTGGGTTTTCAAATAAATCAGCCACTGTTTGATCCTCGTTTTTCCACAGTGATGTACTGTGGAGTTTAGCCAAGATTAAAAATTCCTGTATCAAACACAGAAACTTTCAGTTCTATAAAATGATGGCTGGCAATATATCAGAGCTGCCTATCCTTTCGAATCCCTTAGTAATTAAGGCTTACAGGCGTTTAGGAAAGTATTATTTACGAAAAAAAACGGTCTAAATAGGTGAGTTCTAGAGGTCGCGGACGCCTTTGTAAACCTATATTTACACTATTTTCAAGAGGGTATACAAATACGCACATTTTAGGCACAAAAAAAGCGCGAAATTCGCGCTTTTAATTTAAAACAAATTGCAGTTTAGGCCATTGAAGGTAATGCTTCGCCTGCCCATGCTGGCATTTCTTCGCCAAAAGTGACGTATTCCCAACAATCTTTTTGCTTCATTAACTCGACCAAAACTTTGTTGTTTAAGTCGTGGCCCGATTTAAATGCAACATATTCAGCAAGTAGTGGTGTACCCGCCATATATAAGTCACCAACCGCGTCTAAGATTTTGTGTTTAACGAATTCGTCGTCGTAACGCAAACCGTCTGGATTAAGCACACGGAATTCGTCTAATACGATGGCATTGTCCATTGAACCACCAAGCGCTAGGTTGTTCGCACGTAAATATTCAATATCACGCATAAAACCAAACGTTCGGGCACGACTAATTTGTTTCATGAAAGAGTCAGCAGTAACATCTAAGCTGATGCGTTGCTTTGACTGAGAGATAATTGGGTGTTCAAACTCAATTTCAAAATCAATCTTAAAACCGTCGTATGGACGTAACTCTGCCCACTTGTCACCGATCTCAACACGCACAGGCTTGGTCAAACGGATGTAACGACGAAGTGCGCCTTGCTCTTCAATCTCGGCTTTTTGCATCAAATAGATAAACGGTAACGAACTGCCATCCATGATTGGAATTTCTGCCGCGTCTACCTCAATAATTAGATTATCGATAGCAAGCGATGCGATAGCGGCCATTAAATGCTCTGTCGTAGACAAGCGTTGGCCGTCATCATTAATCAAACACGTACACATCTGCGTATCGCCAACAAGCTCAGGGCTCGCAGGAAATTCCGCAATTGGAGACAGGTCAGTACGACGGAACACAATACCCGTGTTTTCCGGCGCTGGACGAAGAGTTAACTGAACCTTTTCACCTTTGTGTAACCCAATCCCAGTGGTGCTCACTGGCGATTTGATTGTACGTTGTTTAATCATATTTCTAAAAAATTCTCGCTATGTTATTCATTCGACACATAATTGCCGCGGATCTTACAAGATGTCCGACCAATTTACAAGTGTTCGATTTTTAATCAGCCTGTTTTCTTAAAAATGCTGGAATATCGAAGTAACTTTCTTCTTCCGTTTTCTTCTCAACTTCAGGCTCTAATAACGGTTGTTGTTCCGGTTGAACCTGTGGCTTCGACTGCGCTACCGCTTGAGCTGGTGCTGTCGATGGAGCCGGGCTGCCCATAGTGCCAGTCGCGCTCATCGCTTGCGGCTGAACTAAAGAGATGTCTGCGCGTTTTTCACCACCGATACCCGTAGCAACTACAGTGACACGCAACTCTTCTTGCATATCCATATCAATAACCGTACCAACAACAACAGTCGCGTTTTCAGAAGCAAACGCTTTTACGGTATTACCAATGGTGTCGAACTCTTCAATAGTCAAGTCCATACCCGCAGTAACATTAACTAAGATACCTTTGGCACCCGCTAAGTCGATGTCTTCCAATAATGGCGATGCAATAGCCGCTTCTGCCGCTTCTTGCGCACGATCTGGACCACCAGCGCTGCCAGTACCCATCATTGCTGTGCCCATTTCTGACATCACAGTTTTTACGTCAGCGAAGTCAACATTGATCAAGCCAGGGCGAGTAATTAACTCAGCGATACCTTGCACCGCACCAAGCAATACATTGTTTGCTTCTTTAAACGCATCCAAAAGACTGGTCTTTGGACCTAAAACTTTCAGTAGTTTGTCATTTGGAATTGTGATCAATGAGTCAACGCTGCGAGATAGTTCGCCAATCCCTTGCTCTGCAAACGACAAACGTTTTTTGCCTTCAAAGTTAAATGGCTTAGTCACTACCGCAACCGTCAAAATGCCTAACTCTTTCGCGATTTCAGCAACTACAGGAGCAGCGCCAGTACCAGTACCGCCACCCATACCGGCTGCGATAAAGATCATGTCTGCACCTTCCATCGCCGCTGCGATGTTGTCGCGATCTTCAATGGCCGATTGACGACCAATGTTTGGATCGGCACCTGCGCCTAATCCTTTTGTTACATCTGTACCTAACTGCAAGGTCGTACCCGCTTCAGACTTACGTAAAGCCTGTGCGTCGGTATTCGCCGCAATAAAGTTAACACCTTCAATAGAAGCGGTAACCATGTGGTCTACAGCGTTACCGCCGCCACCACCAACACCAAATACTTTGATGACCGCTTCTTCGTTATGATCGTCCATCAACTCAAACATAGTCATACTCTCCGTCAAAAAATCTTTTAAAATTCACCTTTGAACCAACTTGCAATCCGCTGCCACAAACTTTGCGTCTTTTCTTCTTCAGTACTTTGCTGCTTTTCCATACCGTATAACAACAAACCTACCGCTGTGGCATAGCTGGGGTCTTGCACATATTCCGTTAGTCCTTTGACACCCACCGGTGTCCCAACCCGCACAGGCATTTGGAAGATCTGTTCGGCATATTCAACGGCCCCTGTCATCTTGGCTGTACCGCCAGTTAACACGATGCCCGCTGCTATTTGATCTTCCAATCCAGATTTGCGGATCTCTTCCAAAATCAACTCATAAATTTCCTGATACCTAGGTTCGATAACCTCGGCCAGGGTGTGACGAGACATGATACGGGCTGGACGCCCGCCAACACTCGGCACTTCAATATTATCTTCAACGCTCGCCAACTCTCGGTAAGCGGCGCCGTATTTCACTTTAATGTCTTCCGCATGGCTTATAGGCGTACGGAAAATCTTAGCAATGTCATTGGTTACTTGATTACCAGCAATCGGTAGCACTGCCGAGTGGCGTATTGCGCCATTGGCATAAATTGCGATATCCAGTGTTCCACCGCCCATGTCTACAACACAGACGCCCAGTTCTTTTTCATCATCGGTAAGAACTGAATAACTTGATGCTAGAGCACCAAAAATCAACTGGTCTTCTTTCAGCTCACAGCGTTCAACACATTTAACAATGTTCTTTGCCATGTCGTTGCTGCAGGTAACGATGTGTACCTTAGATTCAATACGCACACCAGACATGCCGATTGGGCTCTTTATGCCTTCTTGCATATCCACCGCAAACTCTTGCGGCAATACGTGCAACATTTTACGCTCTGCCGCCATTGGTACTGCTTTGGCAGTATGAATGACGTTTTCAACGTCGTCGGCAGTCACTTCAGAGTCGTGAATAGGCACCTTGCCGCTTTCGTTCTGGCAAGAGATATGTTTGCCACTGATGGCAAGATAAACAGAAGATATACGGCAATCTGCCATTAACTCGGCTTCGTCAATGGCGCGTTGAACAGAACCTATAACTAAGTTCAAGTCATTCACACCACCTTTATCCATGCCATGGCTGGCATGATGGCCTACGCCAACAATGCTGATCTGCTGATCTGGGGTAATTTCGCCGACGACCGCAGACACCTTAGATGTTCCAATATCCAGGCCCACGATTAAATTTCTGTCAACGGCTTTCGCACTTGAACTCATTTTATCTACGCACTTAACTATCGTTATTATTTTTGCCCCGCCACGCCACAGCTAATCCTATGTCGTAACGCAAATCCACGCGGGCAATGTCCTTGTCACCATAGTCAGATAAAAGCGGATACAAATCAACAAATCGTTGCACCCTTTTCATTTTATCTGCACGACCCAAATTCAGATGGATCCCGGTGTCTAGCCACAACTGCCAAGCAAATCGCTCAGACAACACTGCCTCGGCTACATTGAAGTTGTGCAACTCCAGCAAATGCTGCATTTGCACATACCCCTTTAACACGTCTTTTTCGTTGCCCTCTGGCCCGAACAAACGTGGTAATTCCGACGATACCTCGATACCATCGGCATAAAATACATCGCCAAACTTATTCAGCAGCAGATCGTTGTTCCAAACCGCAAATGCATCTTGTTCTACAACAAAGATATGGATTTTACGAGGCCACTCTTTTCTTATTGAAGCCGCGTAAACCCATGGGTTCTCTTCAATCTGGCTACGCAATCTGTCCACATCTAATGTGAAAAAACTGCCGTCTAATTTCTGAATAATTCGGTCTTTCAGTTGCCCACGTTGCAAATATTTTAATTCGCCGTGAACAACGACTTGGTTAATAGGCACATCGTTTTTATCCTGTGCCCAATTCAACAGCGCATTATACCCCCATACGATGAGTAAAATCACCGTCAGAAAGAAAACAATTCCAGCAATAAAGCTCGATTGTTTAATTTTGGCATAAACGCTGGTTGTCACTAATGGCTACCTGCTAAAATTTTCAGCACCAATTGTTCAAAACTTATACCTTTCGCTTTCGCCGCTTTTGGTACTAGCGAAGTAGTGGTCATTCCCGGCACGGTATTTACTTCCAATAAATTTGGCGTACCCGATTCGTCCAAGATAAAGTCCACTCGTCCCCAACCGCTGCAGCCAAGCAATTTAAACGCTTCTACCGCCAGCTTCTGAACTTCTGCAGTAACCTCTTGGTCAATTGGTGCTGGGCACAAATATTCAGTTTCAGCGCTCTTGTATTTAGCGTCATAATCGTAAAACTCGTTCGGCGTGCGCATCTCAATAACCGGCAGTGCTTCGTCGTTTAATATCGACACAGTCAACTCTCGGCCTGTTATCCATTGCTCAACCAATACTTCGTCGTCGTATTCAAATGCAGTCACTAAAGCGTCTTCGAGCTCCAACACTGTCTGGGCTTGTGCCATGCCAATGCTGGAACCTTCATTTGCCGGTTTAACCATCACATGTCCGCCCAATGCGCTGAGCAATTTGGCAGAATTGTGGTCTTCATTCTTGCGAACGATTTCAAACGGAGCGGTTGGCAAATTGGCGCCAACAAACATTACCTTACTGCGAACCTTGTCCATGGCCAGAGCTGAGCCCTGTGCGCTGCTGCCGGTAAATGGAATATTGAATAACGACAAAGCCCCTTGAAGGCTGCCGTCCTCACCGCCACGACCATGCAACACGATAAACGCTCGGTCGTAGTCATCTTCAATGAGATCCGTAATCTTTTTGTCTCTTGGGTCAAACTTATGGGCGTCCAAACCAATTGATTGCAATGCTTCTAACACCGCTTGACCAGAGTTAAGCGACACTTCACGTTCAGCCGATTTACCGCCAAACATGACCGCGACTTTGCCAAAATCGAGCTTCATTGTTTCACTCATAGTTCAGTCACCTCGGCAAGTTTTTCTACCTTCATCTCGCACGCGATCAGAGTCTTAATCACTGAGTTAATATTACCGGCGCCTTGAGTGATGACGACATCGCCGTCTTGAATCACGTTGGCTAGCTCTGCTGGTAACTCTGACGGCTGCGCAACAAAGATAGGGTCAACCTGATTTCGTTGACGAATCGACTGCGCCAGACTGCGTCCATCGGCGCCGCTGATAGGCTTTTCGCCCGCCGCATAGACTTCCAATAACAATAAACAGTCGACCTGCGACAGCACTTTGGTAAAGTCGTCGTATAAATCTCGAGTACGGCTGTAACGGTGCGGTTGATAACACATTACGATGCGTTTTTCTGGCCATGCAGCGCGAACAGCTTTGATCGTTGCAGCCACTTCGGTTGGATGATGACCATAGTCGTCCATTAAACTGACTGTGCCTTTGCCGGTATCGAATTCTCCATACTGCTGGAAACGACGTCCAATGCCTTCGAACTTGTTGAGTGCGCTGACGATATACTCGTCGGCAATGCCTTCCTCGTGCGCCACGGCCATCGCCGCGGTTGCATTGAGGGCGTTATGTACACCTGGCAGGTTTAATGTGACCTGCAGCGACTTATCACCGTGTTTAACCGTGAAGTAACTTTTTGTCTGTTCTTGGGTGAAGTCAGAAATAACGTAGTCGTTGTGTGCTTCGAATCCGTAGGTCACCACACGACGCCCCAAGGTTGGGATCAACTCGCGAATTACAGGGTCATCACCACACATGGTAGCGAGGCCATAAAACGGCAAGTTATGTAAAAATTCGACGTAGGTTTTCTTCATTTGTTCGAAGTCACCGCCATAAGTTTCCATATGGTCTGCTTCGATATTGGTGACAACTGAAATCATTGGCTGCAGATGCAAAAACGACGCGTCGCTTTCATCCGCTTCAGCAATTAGGTATCGGCTTTTGCCGAGACGTGCATTGGTACCTGCGCTGTTTAACAAGCCGCCGATAATGAACGTCGGATCTTGTTCAGCTTCTGCAAAAATACTGGCGATCAAACTCGTTGTCGTAGTTTTGCCGTGAGTTCCCGCTATCGCAATACCAAAACGGAATCGCATCAATTCTGCCAACATCTCAGCACGGCGCACTATCGGAATACGCTTGGCACGAGCTGCTTTAATTTCAACGTTCGTCTCGTCAATCGCGCTCGAGACGACGACTACGCTGGCGTTTTCAACGTTCGCTTCGGCATGACCAATATTGATTTTGGCGCCCAATCCAACCAAACGTTGAACGACCGCATTCTCGTTAATATCCGAGCCGGTCACCTTGTAACCTTCGTTTAAAAGAACCTCAGCGATACCACCCATACCGGCACCGCCGATGCCGATGAAGTGTAAAATTTGTAATCGTCTCATCGCTGGGTTAACGATGTAATCTTCAATACTCAATGACTTAATTCCAATTCTTGACACAACTCAACCAGACGTTGAGTTGTATTGTCATAGGCCAACTGCTTCGCATTGTTTTGCATTTCATTTATTTTGCTCGGCGTTTGGCATAATTCTGTGATTAACGACGGCAATCGAGTTGCCAGTTCTGTTTGCGGAACCAATCGTCCCGCTTCTTTTGATACCAACCAGTTTGCATTCGCTGTCTGATGGTCGTCCACCGCATGGGGTAATGGAACAAAAATTCCTAAATTGCCTGAAGCCGCTAGCTCTGACACAGTCAGAGCACCTGCCCGGCATACTACCAGATCAGCCCAATCAAGTGCAGTGGTCATATCATTGATAAATTCATCTACTTGAAGTTCCGACAAATTCTGTGATGTTGATTGATATTTCTGTCGAACTTCTTGTTCATTGCCTTTGCCGCTTTGATGATGGACGGCAATTTTCACGGTTTCTGCCACCTTGGCAAACACCTCAGGTAAATTCTGATTAAAGACCCGGGCGCCAAGGCTGCCGCCAATCACCAAAATACGTACTGGCGTGTCTGCGTATATTTTGCGTTTACCGCGCTTTGCTAGATCTTGAATCTGCTGTCTGACTGGATTTCCGATGATCTCTGCGCTTGGGATCTTATTGCCACGGGTCAAAGGAAACGCCAAAAGTGTGCGGGCCGCGAACTTGCTCAACCAATGATTGGTCATTCCAAGGACCGCATTTTGCTCGTGGATGATCAGCGGAATCCCCAAAGACTTAGCGGCCAATCCACCGGGTCCGGAAGCATAACCGCCAAAGCCAATAACAATATTCGGTTGTACCTTTTTGATGATGCGTCTTGCTTGGCTGACCGCTTTCAGCAACATAAAGGGCATTGATAACTTACGCAAAATGCCGTTGCCACGAATCCCTTTCACTTCAATGTAATGAATGCAAATCTCATGACGTGGCACGATATCCGCTTCCATTCGATCGCTGGTGCCCATCCATTGCACATTCCAGCCTTGAGCCTGAAGTGATTCCGCTAGCGCTAAACCAGGGAATATGTGGCCACCGGTGCCACCGGCCATGATCAATGCGACTTTTTTAGCGGCCATATGCGACCTCACCTGTGATGACTTCATCACTTGATTGTCGGCGGTTCTCAAAATCAATACGCATAACAATCGAGGCGGCCACAGCAAAAACAATCAAACTACTGCCACCGTAGGATACAAATGGTAAGGTCAAGCCTTTAGTCGGCAACATTCCTGCGCTGGCACCAATATTAACGAACACCTGAAACGCCACCCAAATACCAATGGCATATGCAAAGAAACCGTCAAAATGGCGCTCTTGCTCCATTGCTGCTTGGCCAATTCGCAACATCTTATAAACCAATACGCCCATCACCAAGACCAACACACATAAACCGATAAACCCTAGCTCTTCAGCAATTATCGCGGCGATAAAGTCGGTGTGAGCCTCGGGCAAGTAATCCAATTTTTGAATACTGTTGCCAAGTCCCAATCCAAACCAATCGCCACGACCATAGGCCATCAAAGATTGTGTCAACTGATAACCGCTACCAAATGGGTCAGCCCAAGGATCCATAAACGAGGTCACACGGCGCATTCGATAGGGTTCGATGATAATGAGACTGAACACCGCAAAAGCACCAACACCAATCAAAGCAAAGAACTGCCATAACTTTGCACCGGCCAGAAATAACAAAGCGACTGTGGTGACAAACATTACAATCACGGTGCCTAAGTCAGGCTGCATCAATAGTAAAATAGCCAATACAAAGAATATAATCAGTGGCTTAGCAAAGCCCAGAACATTGTCACGCAGTTGCTCATGTTGACGCACCAGGTAGCCTGCTAAAAAGGCAAAGAAAAACAGCTTAGCAACTTCCGCCGCTTGCAGGTTAAAGAAGCCAAGCGACAGCCAGCGGCGACTGCCGTTGACGGTATTACCCACCGCTAAGACGGCAAATAACAACACAAAGGCAACAAGCAGAAGCTCCATGTTGTATTTTTTCCACCAGTCCATCTGAAAGAAAAACGTCACGAACATGGCAAATGAGGCAATGAAAATAAACACGGCATGTTTGATTGAGATGTAATATTCGTTGTTGTAGATCTTCTCAGAGGCAGGCATCGATGCCGAGGTCACCATAATCCAGCCGAAGCACATCAAGCCGAATACCAAAAGCAGCAAACTCTTGTCGTAAGGCGAAGGCGGCGTATCTTCAACGTCGCGCTTTTTCGCTAATGAAACCAATCCAAAGCCAATTCTACTCACTGCCATACACCTCGGCGACCGCATCTGCAAAATGCTGACCGCGCTCCATAAAATTAGAGAACATATCGATGCTGGCGCAGGCTGGAGATAACAGCACCATATCACCTGATTTGGCTAGCGACTGTGTGATAGACACAGCTTCGGTCATTGATGTTGCCAACAGCACCTTTCCAGCAGGTAACAAGGACAGAAACTGCTCTTTGTCTTGGCCTAGTGCCACTATCGATTTAACTTTTCCGGCCAGGCTTTCCGCTAACTCACTAATGTCTGCGCCTTTGGCGTCGCCGCCGGCAATTAACACAATATTATCGTTTAGACCTAAACCAACAATCGCCGCCTGCGTTGAAGCGATGTTTGTGGCTTTGGAGTCATCAATAAACTGCACCCCACGGTGCTCAGCAATTAATTTGCAGCGATGTGGGAGCCCAGAGAAAGCATAAAGATGTTCAATGTTCGCATGTAAGTCGAAGTCCAAGACATTGGACAAAGCTAATACCGCCAATGCGTTTAATCCATTATGCGCGCCTGTCATTTTCGACAAGTCCAAATCCGCTATGGCGTGGCCGTTTTTGTACAGGTATTGATTTTGCGGATCAAACTGCCAACACGTACCTTCATGGCATTCGCCAATATAACCAAATGACTCGACATTCTCATGACTCAAGAGTGGTTTTGATTCAAAGTCGTTTTGGTTATACAGGCACATCTCGGCGTGGGTATAAATATTATTTTTGGCTCGAGAATAATCCTCAAAGCTGTGGTAACGGTCCATATGATCTTCGGTGACATTCAACACCGTAGCCGCTGCACACTGCAGACTTGAAACCGACTCCAACTGAAAACTTGAAAGTTCCAATACGTATACGTCGTAGTCCTCATCAACCACATCTAACACGGGCACACCGTAATTACCGCATGCCACAGTCTTCAATTGGCAGCGGTTGAGAAAATCTTCCAGCCAAGCCACTACTGTCGACTTACCATTGGAACCCGTCACTGCTAATACAGGTTTTTGATTGACTCTGGCAAACAGTTCGACATCGCAGAACACATTGTCATTTTGTGCGCGCGCTTTGGCTAAAGCTGGAATCATCAAACTGATACCGGGGCTAACAATGACGTAGTCGTAACCGACAAATGCATCGTCAGTAAATGCGCCAAACTGACAGCTTAATTCAGCCAGGGCTTGCCTTTGTTGTTCAGAAATTGGCGGCTGTTCTCTCGAATCAAACACATCGGGTATGACGCCGTGGTTCGTCAAATAACGCACCGTCGACCAACCGGACAGGCCTAAACCTACGACCGCCACTTTGGCGTTGCGCAGTTGTTCAAGAAATTTAGTCGCGGCATTCATCTATCTTTATCTCAACTTCAAGGTTGCAATGCCCACAAGCACAAGCACTAATGAGATGATCCAAAAACGGACGATAACCCGTGGTTCTGGCCAACCGCTTAACTCGTAGTGATGATGAATCGGGGCCATTTTAAACACCCGCTCACCACGTAACTTGTATGAGCCGACCTGCAAAATTACGCTGAGGGTTTCCATCACAAATACCCCGCCCATTATGATCAGAACCAGTTCTTGACGAACTAGAACCGCAATGATGCCAAGAGCACCACCAAGCGCGAGGGAACCTACATCGCCCATAAAGACTTGTGCAGGGTAAGTGTTGAACCATAAAAACCCTAAACCCGCACCGACAATAGCGGTACAGACAACCACCAACTCATCGGCTGGCGCGATGTAAGGTATGTGCAGGTATTCGGCGAAGTTGACGTTACTGGTTACATAGGCAAAAAGGGCCAACGCACCAGCGACCATAACAGTAGGCACTATCGCTAAACCATCTAAGCCGTCGGTTAAATTCACGGCATTACTGGTACCTACCACCGTGAAATACACGACCAACAAATACATTAAGCCTAGTTGCGGCATAACGTCTTTGAAAAATGGTACCAGTAGCGCGGTTTCAGCAGGATCCTGCGTTGTCGAGTACAAATACAAAGCGACGCCACCGGCGATAACCGATTGCCAAAAATACTTCCAACGGGCAATAAGACCGGCACTGTCTTTGCGAATGACTTTGCGATAATCGTCGACGAAACCAATGATTCCGTAACCAACGACAACGGTTAATACAACCCAAACGTATTTGTTGCTCAAATCTGCCCACAGCAGGGTTGCCGCGAGAATGGAACCGAGGATCAAAATTCCGCCCATCGTTGGCGTGCCCGCCTTAGAAAAGTGGCTTTCTGGGCCGTCGTCGCGCACCGTTTGTCCAATCTGCATGCGCTGCAATCTGCGGATCAGTTTAGGGCCAAAATACAGGGAAAGTCCCATAGCGGTGAGAACACTCAAAATTGCTCGGAACGTAAGATAGGAAAAAACGTTAAAGCCAGTGTAAAACTGGGTTAAATACTCCGCCAACCAAACTAACATGCTTATCTGCCTTTATTGTTTTTATTAAGTTATTACTGGTTATCTTCGATCAACTGTTGCACCACTAGTTCCATCTTGGCACTGCGTGAACCTTTCACCAAAATCGTCATTTTTTCTGAGTTTTGCTGGATCAGTTTATTAACCGATTCAATCAAAGACTGTTTGGTAGAAAAATGTTCGCCATTGTTTTCAAATACTTTCGACGCGCTCTGACTCAGCACGCCAAAACTGATTAAATAATCGAGCCCTTGCTCCAATCCGTATTCACCAACCTCTTGATGCAGTCTTCTCGCTTCATGGCCTAACTCACCCATGTCGCCTAATACCAGCATGCTTTTGCCTTCAAAACCTGTCACTAAATCGATCGCTGCTTTCACAGAGCGAACATTGGCGTTGTAGGTATCGTCGATCACAGAGAGTCGCTCAGATACTTGGTTGAGATTGACTCGCCCCTTGACCTTCTGCATCGTTTTTAGGCCGTTTTGAATATCTTCAAAACTTGCGCCTAAGTTGTAACACGCAGTGGCTGCGGCGAGCGCGTTTGCAACGTTGTGTTTGCCGGGGACTACGAGCTCAATTTTCACAGTTTGCTGCTCAAACTTGAGGTCAAACTCCGCGCAACCCAATGCGTTCAACTCAATATTGTCGGCATAGAAAACGGGGGTTTGCTGAGGTCCTTGCTGCAATGAAAATTGAACCGTAGAGCCGGACTGGTTGGAGAACTTCTGCTCGAGTTCATCGAGCCAGATTTGTTTGTACGGGGAGTCCGCATTTACAACGGCAACACCGCCTTGCTTAAGCCCCTGAAAAATTTCGCCTTTGGCTGTAACGACACCGTCTAAACTGCCAAAACCTTCTAAATGCGCTTCCGCCACGTTGTTCAAGATAGCGACATTTGGTTGGGTCAGTGACGTAGTGTAAGCAATTTCGCCAATATGATTTGCACCAAGCTCGATAACGGCATATTCGTGTTTCGGTTCTAATCGAAGTAACGTCAGTGGAACGCCAATTTCATTATTGAAGTTACCGCCGGTTGCTAACACTTCACCTTTTTGCGCCAAAATAGCCGCACACATTTCTTTCACGGAGGTCTTGCCCACACTGCCGGTGATCGCCAGCGTTTTTGGGTTAACCGTACGTTTTACTTCCGCACCCAATCTGCCCAACGCGCGCAATGTGTCCTTGACCACTAATTGAGGGATATCAACGTCGACCAAGTGATCTACTATGACGCAGGTCGCGCCTTTTTGTTTGACGTCTTCGATAAATCGGTGACCATCAAAGTTGGGCCCTTTTAGTGCTAAAAACGCTTGGTCAGGCTCAATGGTTCTTGAGTCAGTAGAGATTGTAGTAATAGATTGTTTGCTGTCGGCGCACTTCTCGGCGTTAACGTCTAATGTGGTTGCTAACCATTGAATGTCTGCTTGGATCATTATTTTTCACCCTGCGAGTGAGCTGAAAGTCTATTCGTTGCCATTTGGGCAACTAATTGCTCGGTAAATACTCGCTCATCGTAATCTATTGTTTGAGTACCAATCACTTGGTAAGTTTCATGCCCTTTGCCAGCAATTAAAATTGCGTCCTTGTCTGTTGCATGCTCAAGCGCCCATTGAATTGCCTTTTTGCGATCTAAAATCACTTGTTGAGGCTGTTCAAAGCCGGCCTGAATGTCAGCAACGATCTGTTCTGGTGGTTCCGTTCTGGGGTTGTCATTTGTGACAATAATTTGGTCTGCAAGTTTCTCAGCGATGCTTGCCATCACCGGTCGTTTACTGGTATCACGGTCGCCGCCACAGCCAAAAATAAGATGTAAGTCACCATCCAGATGCGCTTTAACTGCCATTAAAGACTGCTCAAGGGCGTCAGGCGTGTGGGCGTAATCGACGATAGCCACTGGCAACGATGGCTTCACAAACAACTCTAATCGCCCGGGCACCGGCTTAATTTGGCAAAAGTCGCTGGCTTGTACCGACCACCCTAAAGCCGTAGCTGTTGCTAACACCGCGGCGAGATTGTAAGCGTTAAACTCACCGTAAATTGGCAACTGTAAATCCATGGTGTCTTTCACACCTGCAATTTGGCGCTCAACTTTTATGGCTAAACCGTGCACATGGCATTCGACTTCCGCGATATACAAATACTGGGCATAAGATTTCACTTGTTCTGAACGACCATAGACAATGCAACCCGCGCCCTCAGGCAATCGTTGCACCAAACGTTGGCCGTATTGATCATCGAGATTGATCACAGAATGTGTGACAGGGTAATCCAGAAACAGCTTGGCCTTCGCCTCAAAATAGGCGTCCATGGTGCCATGGTAATCGAGATGATCTAAGGTCAAGTTGGTAAAGACAGCCACATCGAAGGATAAACCTTTAACTCGATTTTGCTCCAACGCGTGACTCGAAACTTCCATTGCCATCGCTGCAAAGTCGTGATTTTTGTCAGTAACGAACCCATTGACTAAGCGATACACGTCAGTTACACCAGGGGTGGTGTTGGCACTGGGCTGTAAATCATCAATCGCGCCGGTTCCCATGGTGCCAATGACTGCAAGTTTGCGCTGTAAACTAAGAGCAGCTAACTGCGCCAACATATGAGTAATGGATGTTTTGCCGTTGGTGCCGGTCACGCCAATGTTAGGAAGATATGCGCCATCTGCAAGGTAAAACGTTTTAGCCAAATCAGGTAAGACATCTTCCAAATCCGCCACAACGAGCAGGTTATTTGATTCACCAGTATAAAGTGATAAATCACACCGGTCAGACACTAACGCAAAGGCCGCACCTGAACCTAAAGCACTGGAAACATACGCCGCACCATCTTGCTCATAACCTTTCAACGCAACAAACACATCGCCAGGTTGAATCTTGCGGCTGTCTTGCACGAGTTTGGCATTCGCCGCCAATGAAATTTGGCGCTGGTCTAGTTGTGTTTGAATGTCCGCCCAACT
>Ga0213831_1000548_pt1 | contig 21281 bp, 23 predicted proteins | sample SWATP12_FD_163421 | JGI IMG/M metagenome (GOLD analysis project Ga0213831, IMG submission 163421) | Coastal seawater microbial communities from Marineland, Florida, United States - SWA TP1 #2 | ecosystem: Environmental > Aquatic > Marine > Coastal | place: USA: Florida | collected 2016-08-06 | reverse complement strand
AGAAAAGAAAGCGAAAATCATATCCACGGTCTGTTCTGGCGAAAACACAAAAATATCCAGCTAGATATAAAAGAAAAAGCGCCACTCGTTCTTAAACGAGTGGCGTTACTCATACGAGTGCTTTTGTCTGAATTCTTAATCTTCGAATTGGCAGGGGCGGAGGGACTCGGTTGCCATCGCCCAAACGGTATTAGCTGAGGCCGCTGTTCTTTTCATACTCCAGAAACAAAAAAACACCATTTAAGGTGTTTTAAGTGGCAGGGGCGGAGGGACTCGAACCCCCAGCCATCGGTTTTGGAGACCGCTGTTCTACCAATTGGAACTACGCCCCTGCATCGAAGTGGCGCCAATTATACTTAGCTGATCGATTTGGTAAAGGCTCTTTTTAACATTTTTTAATAAATTGTGTCTGTTCGCTGGAATATTAGTCAGAAATATCAAAATTCAATCGCAATCGTTCTGCCATTCATCGGAGTAAGTTATACTGTTTGCCTTATTAAAATCAGATACCCTTACTATGCCAGAGACGCCTGACTATATTTGCCCACTTTGCCAGCACGCACTGATCAAAAGCGACCGTACGCTAAAATGTGAAAATAATCATAGTTTTGATTACGCCAAAGAGGGTTATGTTTACCTATTGCCCGTGCAATTAAAAAAATCTATCGCTCCGGGAGACGATAAAAACATGGTTTTGGCTAGAAGAGAGTTTTTACAAAACGGCTACTATGAATTTTTGCGCTCAGAGTTAATGGAAAAAATCGCAGCTCAAACCAATCAACATGTGGTTGATTTAGGATGTGGCGAAGGTTATTACACCAATGAAATTCCTAACATTAATGGTACGGAAAAAGTCTATGGCATAGACATTTCTAAGCCCGCGGTAAAATACGCCGCCAAGCGAAACCCTGAAGTCCATTACAGTGTTGCAACCAATGCTCACTTGCCGTTTGCCGACAACAGCATCGACCTTATTGCAAATGTGTTTGCCCCACTGGTAGGTAAAGAATGCCGACGCATTTTAAAGGACGGTGGGAGCATTCTCTCCGTCTCGCCCGGTCCACACCATTTGTACGAATTAAAGACTTTTGTGTATGAAAATGTTGAATTGCATGAGGCTGCCACTCCACCTGAAGGATTTAGGATTACGCAAAGCTGGCAGGTTGAAGATAAGGTACAAATAGGATCAGAAAAAGACATCCTTAACCTGTTAGCAATGACACCTTTTGGCTGGAAGATTTCTGAACAAAATAAAGAAAAATTAACGGGACAACTTCCGTTTGAGTTAACCTTGAGTTTTACCATTAATCAATTTGTTTGATCCACACGACATTGCTTTGCGTATATAAAACACTGTTAATAAAGGAAAGGTATCCAATGAAAACTCTAATAAAATTAACCAGTTTAATGTTTATTTTTGTCTCCATGACAGCACTTGCCGGATTGAATGTAGGTGACGCTGCACCCGATTTCACCATGCAAGGCTCCGATGGCAAAACTTATAAGCTCTCAGACTTTAAAGGCAAACAGAATGTTGTCATTGCGTGGTTCCCAAAGGCCTTTACTTCTGGTTGTACAATCGAATGTAAATCCTTGGCTGAAAATGGTCATTTATTAAAGAAATTTAATGTTAAATACTTCATGGCCAGTACCGACGAAGTGAAGAAGAATCTAGAATTTGCCAAAAAGTACAATGCGGATTTCCCATTATTAAGTGACCCAGAAGGTGATGTTGCAGATGCCTACGATGTAAGTTTCATGGGTTATGCCAAACGCCACACTTTCTATATCGATAAGGCTGGTAAAATAGTCATGATTGATAAAAATGTACGTCCTAAATCCTCGGCTGAAGATATGGCAAAATACATGAAAATGTTAAATTTCGAGCTCGTGAAAAGTTAATGACTGCTCTCCTGTCCTGCCCGCTTTGTGCTCATCATGAAGCGGTATTCTATTTTCAAGATAAAAAACGTCCTTATTACCATTGCCATTTGTGTGACTTAGTCTTTGTTGCGTCGAAACATCAGTTAAGTGCTAACGCTGAAAAAGCAGAATATGACAAACACGAAAACGATCTGGTAGACGAAGGGTATTTAAAGTTCTTATCTCGCATGTATGAACCCATCCACCAAAAAGTGAAAGCCAACAGCCTTGGGCTGGACTTTGGCTGTGGTCCCGCGCCAGCGCTTGCGAACAAATTGAGCCAGCTAGGTCATGACGTCAACGTTTACGATATTTATTACGCACCAAATAATGAGGTGCTTACTAAACAATATGACTTCATCACTTGCACCGAAGTTATCGAACACCTGGCCTCTCCGACAACTCAATTTGAGTTACTAATCAAGATGTTAAAGCCTGATGGAATTTTGGGAATTATGACAAAACTCGTATTAAATAAAGAGAGGTTTGCGAACTGGCATTACAAAAATGATCCAACACACATCAGCTTCTTTAGTCGAAAGACTTTTGAATATTTAGCAAAAAGGTATGAGTTGAAGCTGGAATTTATTGGTCAGGACGTAATGATATTTACAAAGGTTCGATAAGCAGTTCAAAGTCTTGAACATGAACTTGTGAAGGGCCTTTTTGTGAGTCCGTCAGCAATACCCTATCAGCAATATAAAACGTCACTTTTGGAAATAGCTTATTCGTCACGTTTATTTGCACGGCTTCCATGTACTCTCTCCGTTTCGCCATCAATGCACTACGGTATCCACTGTATTTCTTTAACTTCAACTGAAGCTTGTCTTTTTTCCGTTGGATTTGCGCTTTGACCGCCGGATCCATCACCCTATTATACTCGTTATCCAGAGCCGACATTCGTTCTTCCAATGTATCAACCCAAGATGAAAGTTCAGCTTCCTTTACCATAAAGATATCGTATGTGCGGTTCATGCTAATGTCACAATGTACATTAGACTCCGTTCCAATTATGCCAGCCGAGAGGCCTTTACAAAGGTAATATCGCCCCCCACTTATTTGACCATTAGGTTTCGGCCCAGCCCCAACAATCATGCTTTCAGCTTCCACATGACAATGGCTTATCTGTTTTTTTACGTTGACTAAATGTTTGGCCGTTATTTCACACTGATTTGCAAAAGCAAGATTAATTTGCTCGCCCGAAATTAACTCACAGCTATATTTATGTGTCGACTTCGAATTTTGACCATTACCATCGCCGTTTTTGTCATCAATGACTCTACCCGACGCGCCAGATAATATCGACAGTTCACCACCACATTTGATGCTTGCACACTCAACAAAGCCGCCGATTACCACATCGCCAGTCGCCACCAGCTTCATATCGGGTGACACATCGCCACGGATGACAACCGATCCTTTGAACTTTACGTGGCCTTGCTTGGGATCAAGTTGCTTGTAGACCAAAACATCATCAACTTCCATCAACTGCCCGTTAAACCGCACAAGCCCCGCTTTATTGGCTTTCAGTATATTCGGGTTTTTCTCATCTATAAGTGTCGACTCAGACGCTTGAAGCTCAGTGTCTTTGCCTGGCTCTGGTGCTATTTTTTCACCTAGAACATCACGCCCATTCTTGCCTTCGGTTAAAGGAACCTTTTCCAGGATCGGCTGGCCGACCTCAACGGTTTCAATGTTTCCCAAGTCTCGTAAATCGACACTACCGTCCTGAAGCTCTTTGGGCTTTCTCATGGTTTCTGAGAACAATTTAACCAAAGGTTTTAAGGTCGCATTTTTGCCCTTTTCTGCTGGTTGCCCCTGTGCTACTTGACCTTTGATCACGGAACCTGGTTCGGCACGTTCACATGCCGCTAAAAGTTGCTCTATTAGCTGACCTTTCAGGCCAAATCGCACGCCACCGTCGATGCATGCCGTTTTTACTTTATCGAGTGTAAGAGGTGCGCCCCCAATTGGCGTATATACTTCAGCCTCTACCGACATTTTGTCTTTACTGATAGACACGCTTAATTCCGCGTCCTGGACCTGGCCAATTACGGCTTGAAGTCGTTGTGGCTCGTCCTCTTCTTCGGCTTGCTCTTTTGCTAATAAACAATCGCTAATAAAGGCCTTAATTTGAGTTTTATCCAGCTCCAATTTGCTGTACGGACTTGATTTAACAAACTGACTGATGTCACGCTCCGCCAACCCAGATGTTTCGGCTGAAACATCTGCGACAAGCAAGACATTTTTGTTTTCAACTTCAAATCGTAGATTCTGCAATGGGATTCTTAATATTTACTAACCTAGACAATACGTTACTGCTCAACTTCGCAATTTGCAAAGTTTTCTGTGAGATTTTATGGGTACAGAACGACTATAAATAGGTACTCAAACAATTCGTATTGGCAATGCCGCCGTTAACACTTTTGATCTAAATACAAGGTTGATTTTATAAATACATAGACTGGGCTTTAAGGTAATTGATAACTGACAAGGTACTCACAAACAATAATAGGCACCACCCTCGAGTTTTTTCGCCTTATACATGGCTTTGTCAGCCAACGCTATTAGGGACTCAATGCTGAAGACGGTTTCCGAATACACCGAAATGCCAATGCTCAGAGATATTTCTAACTCTAGTTCCTCGACTTTTAACGGTTCATCAAATGCACCAATCAGTTTTTTAGCGAGCTTTTCCACCACTTTGTCTTTATGCTTTAAGCTCAGCACAATGAGAAATTCGTCACCGCCTAAACGGGCCAGAACATCGGTATCCCTAATGTGCGTTTTAAGCCTGTTAGTTGTCTCTATCAAAACTCTATCGCCAACACAGTGGCCATGATTATCATTAATCTCTTTAAAATCGTTTAAATCAATATACATGATGGCGACTTCACGTTGCTTGGCAATGCTCTCCTCAATCAACCGTTGCATATTGTGTTCGATGTAACGCCGATTATAAACGTGGGTAAGCGGATCCAAGTTGATCAGTTTAGTTGCTTCCGACTCTTTATTCTTCCACTTGCTGATATCTCGCACTATGGCCAGCAAATAACTTGTCCCATCGACTTCACTGCAACTAATGCTTGCCTCAACAGGTAATAATGAACCATCTTTTCTTTTATGACTCGCTTCCACCACCATTTTTCCCTGTGATGACATTTTTCTCGTAAAGTCATTCCACTGTTCGGCGCTCGTAAACTTCGGGTTGATATCAAAGACAGATAGCTTCAGCAATTCCTCTTTTTCATAGCCCAATCTGGTGTGAGCCAAGGCATTGCAATTAAGTATTTGTCCAAAGTTGGGCTCTACAACATAAATCGCATCATTTGAGCTATCAATTAACAAACTCAACAAAATTTCCGTAGCATCCGCTCTGCGCCTCACACTTAGATCAGTGATTTGTGAAATAAGTCGTTTAACCTTTCCCTGTTTATCGGGCTGAGCCACTATGTTTAACAGACCGTAAACTGTGTGACCGTCTTTGTGCAGATAACGCTTTTCTGTTTGCACAGGTACAAAAGGATCTTGTTTTAACTTATTGCGAATAAATTGGTTGGCTTTTAGATCATCAGGGTGAGTAATGACCACATTTTCTTCGAAGATTTCATTTTTGTCATAACCTAACAGGTCACAAAAGGCGGGGTTAACATATTCCAATTTGCCGTCAGGCAGTGACAACACGGTAGGCGTCGGTGTCAAATCAAATAACTTATAGATCGAGCTTTCTAATTCCGTGTCTATATCATTCATTAGTCTAATCCGTTTGAAACAACGACCAAAATAATTGCTTCAAAATGATTTGTTTCAGAATTGTTAAAAAGTTATCCCTTAACATTAATACACGGAATACGGATTTACAAAGAAGTACAGTTATTATTTGACGGGGCAGCCTGACGGCCATGATCAACGAGCCGTCAGGTTACTTTAATTGCTAGCGTGGATTATTGATTAATCGAATTAACGTTTTTGCTGTATTTCATCTGCAAGTTCATAAGAGTCTAAAACTAACCCGTCATCTTCAGTAACAGGAAAGACCACAATCGCGATTTCATCTTCTTCAAGCCCTGGTGTCCATTTATTCAACCAGTCTGTTAACGAAATTGCTTTCGCCTCAAAGCCTTGCCAATCACCAGTCGCCCACATTTCAGCAAATTCCTGATTAGGCCAAACTGGTATGCAATCTTCTTCCTCGGTCGTCAACATGACTGCGCCATGCTCATCGGTCAGGATCCAGAGCTGTTTACGTTCAACGGCTTGATTAACCAGATACTTAAGCCTTTGCTCTGGTTGCTGACGACTAATATCATCTATTTGCGATGCAGAAAGTTTGTCCGCTGACATGATTTATAACCTACGAGTTATGAATAAAACATGATCTTAATTCAAAAGTGAACCGATTGATAATGCTATTTCAAACCATATCACTGTGTATTAGTTTATGTTTGATCGGTAGCAGAATACCTTCGTCAAAACAACGTCTGTTTCCGTCACCTGAGCCAGCCATATACTTTTCAAATTTAAACAAAAATTCATGTTCATCTACTGTTCAAATTGATATGGCGAACCTATCCTAGTCAGTCGAGATTATTTCAATTGACGTTTAAATAGCGTGCCACTTACCGGACCTAAATTTAATGAAAAGAATTCTGATCGCGACCCTAATTTTTCTGATTATGTTATTTGCAGTTACACCTCATTTTCTTGGCTTTTCGTTTTTGCACCTAGGTCATGCTCTGCAGGTCGCAACCAGTTTGAGCGCTAAGTTAGCCTGTTCTGCCAAGTTCATATCTAACATGGAGCATGAACAGATTGTTAAGGATCTGAGTTCATACTCCCCTGCAACAAAATTAGTTTCACTTAGCTATTTTGAAGACACAAAAAAAGTAGAAGCCCGTTTGTTAGGACTGTCCAACGCGACTGCCATTTACAACGAACATACTGGTTGTTATTTAACTTACCCAGAGGTAGCAAAGTTAGACGTAACAAGTAAGCAAAACTTTCAGGCTAGCAGTAACAAAACCTGGCCTGATGGAAAACAGCTCAAGTACGTTGATTTAGCCGTACAAGCTGCAGTGAACCGGGTTATCAGAAAAGATAATGAATCCGACTTAGATACGAGAGCGCTCATAGTTGTTTATGAAGGAGAACTGGTTGCTGAAGCCTATGGCAAAGGGTTTGAAAGCCATACACCACTTCTTGGCTGGTCCATGGGGAAAAGTCTAACGGCAATTATGTTAGGCCGGCTCGAACAACTTGATAAAGTAAATCGAAATGAGACCAAACTGTTTGATGAATGGCAGGATGATCGTCAACAAATTTCTCTTTCCAGCCTATTGCAAATGACCTCAGGCTTGGCCTTTGATGAAACTTACGCCCCCGGAAGCGACGCCACTCACATGTTGTTTACAGCACCGAGTGCCTCTGATGTAGCGTTACAAAGTAAGATAAATTTCAATCAAGGTGAGCATTTTTCGTATTCCTCAGGCACCACCAATTTATTGACCAGATATATTCATCAAGTATTGGGAAATGATGTTAACAATACCGCAACCTTTCTAAACAACGAAGTGTTCTCGCCTCTATCTATCGACTCGGCCGTTTTCGAAACCGATGCTTCAGGAGTATTGGTTGGCAGCTCTTATATCTATGCATCTGCCAGAGATTGGGCGCGATTAGGGCTGCTCATGGTGAACCAAGGGCTAGTAAATGGCAAAACACTGTTGTCAAAAAGTTGGGTAGCCGATGCTACGACTCCCAACACTAGTAATAATGAAAAGGCCTATGGTTACCAGTTTTGGTTAAATAAGGGTGATGAGGAGCTTCGTTGGCCATCCCTGCCAGAAGATGCTTATGCCATGATGGGCAATCGTCACCAGTCGGTAATGATGCTCCCTTCTGAAAAACTCGTCATGGTTCGTTTAGGCTGGACTGCTGGCGATTACCCCATGGAACAAAATTACAAACAACTTGTTGATGCTGTTATCGATGCCAATGCACCAATTTTGCCTATGGAACAAGTCAACAACAAAAACTGAGATTGGCGTCATCCCATGAAAATGGGTATCCAGTTGCTGAGACTCTATGCAGTACTATCTGGATCCCTTATATGGCTGGAGCGGCCTCTCTTTCACATCCATGTGATCGTGACACACCAACATCCCTGACGGTCCCTCCTAGCCATCCTTGGCTCCGCGACACACCAACATCCCTTGGCGGTCCCTCCTTCACATCCATGTGATCGGGACACACCAACATCCCTTGGCGGTCCCTCCTTCACATCCATGTGACCGAGACACACCGTCCTCCCTGACGGCGGTCACTCCTAGCCATCCTTGGCTCCGCGACACACCAACATCCCTGTTGGCGTCATCCCCTGCGAGCTTAGGCGAGACAAGGGATCCAGTTATGACTCGAACCTGTCACAATGAGAGTAAAGTTTAAGCTGCATAGTGACTGGGTTTCAGATATCGCTTAGGCGATTCTGAAATGACGGTAGAGGAGAAAGCAGTCCCTCCTTCACATCCATGTGATCGGGACACACCGTCCTCCCTGACGGCGGTCACTCCTAGCCATCCTTGGCTCCGCGACACACCAACATCCCTGTTGGCGTCATCCCCTGCGAGCCTAGGCGAGACAAGGGATCCAGTTATGACTCGAACCTGTCACAATGAGAGTAAAGTTTAAGCTGCATAGTGACTGGGTTTCAGATATCGCTTAGGCGGCCACTTTTACACATCCATATGATCGTGGCACACCTTCGTCCATGAAGGCGATTCTGAAATGACGATAAAAGTGAAAGCGATCACTTCTTCATCCCTCCGGCGGTCCCTCCTTCACATCCATGTGATCGGGACACACCGTCCTCCCTGACGGCGATTCTGGAAGATGGCAAATATGCGGTTTATCCTGCCCTTCCTTGGCTCCGCATGTCTTCCTCTGAACTTGTCCCGTAGACCCAGAAAATAGAGCTAAAAAAAGCCGACTCTGAGGTCGGCTTCATTAATACTAATTTAGGTTATACAGAAAACGGATACGCTATCGGCTCATGGCACTCATAACCTTCAACCTTAAAATCATCCAAAGTCACCCAGGTTTCAATATCTTCCAAGGACTTGATATCTGGATTAATGATTAGTTTTGGCGATGGGAATGGATCACGTTTCAACTGTACATCACGCATCAGCTCTAACTGATCTTCATAAATATGAGCATTAACAATTTTGTGATAAGCCATGCCAGGCTTGTTACCCGTAATTTGCGCCACCAACGCCAACAAAACATAAACCTGAATTTGGTTGAAGTTTAAACCCAACGGCACATCACATGAGCGCTGATAACTTGTCAGATAAAGTGTATCGCCAAGCAAAGAGAAATTGTGGGTATGCATACATGGACGCAAACACCCCATATGGAATTCACCCGGATTGTAAAACGACAGAATTTCACCTCTATCATCAATGCCATTTTTCAGATCATCAACCAGCTTTCTCAGTTGATCAACCACACCACCATCTGGCTTTGCCCAAGCACGGCCTTGAACTCCATAAACTCGGCCCATGTCATCTTCACCTTTACGGTGAGGGTTGTTTAACCATGCTTCGTTATCGTTGGCATTTGCATTCCAGGTATTGCAACCAATCGCTCTGAAATCTGCGGCGCTATCATAACCTCTCAGATAGCCCAACAACTCAGCAATTGCCGCTTTCCAGTAACTTTTTCGAGTGGTGATTAGCGGAAATTGATTTCCAGCTACATCATAATTTAGTTCGGCATTGATAACCGTTAAACAACGTTTGCCAGTGCGCTTATTTTCAACCCAGGTACCTTCGTCAACAATGCGCTGACATAAATCTAAATACTGTCTCATTTTATAATTTACCCTTTGGCTGTAATCATTTTTTCATGTTGCTTAAATGCGATAACCATCACTGCGATACCGGCGATCACCATAGGTAGAGATAACCATTGCCCCATAGACATGCCAAGTGTTAATAAACCTAAATGATCATCAGGCTGACGGAAATATTCAACGATAAACCTAAAACTGCCATAACCTACCAGGAACAAACCGCCGACTGAGCCGACTGCTCTAGGTTTGCGGCTATACCAATATACAATGGCAAATAGTACAATGCCTTCAAGGAAAAATTCGTATAACTGAGAGGGGTGGCGTGGCTCTGGGCCACCTGTAGGAAATACAATGCCCCAGGGAACATCAGTCGTACGCCCCCATAATTCACCATTCATGAAATTACCAAGCCGTCCTACGCCAAGTCCTAACGGAGCCAGAGGCGCAACAAAGTCACCGATTTGAAACAAGGTAACATTGGTTTTCCGCCCATACCATAACAGGACCGCGACAACGCCCAGGAAACCACCATGGAAAGACATGCCTCCTTCGTGGATCATGAACAAATAGGTAGGGTCGCTTATGAACTTCTCGAATTGATAGAAAAATACATAACCTAAACGGCCACCGAGTACCGCCCCCATAAATCCATAAAACAACAAATCACCAACTTGTTGTTCATTGTAAGGCGCGCGATTCGCCTTAACTTCACGCATTGCTAAAAAGTACGCAAAACCAAGCGCAATTAGGTACATCAACCCGTACCAACGTACGGCTAGCGGCCCTATTGAAAAGATAATAGGGTCTATTTCTGGAAACATAATTGGATCTGACAAAACGATTTTCCTGTATTAAAACGTCTGTTACGACATCATTGTCATTTGTTCAAATAATAATTTGGCGGATACTAACATCATAAAGACCGCAAAAACCTTTTTTAGTTGCACCTGATTCAGCTTTTGTCCGGCTTTCACACCAAATGGGGCTGAAAAATAGGAAAACAACATGATCATTAATGCTGTTGGCCAATGGACAAACCCGACAAACTCTATCGAGTTGTTAAATTGCCAGCCTGCCATTAAATAACCGATCGAGCCGAAGACCGCTACCACCATTCCGCAAGCTGCGGCAGTTCCAATAGACTTTCTGATATTTGTGCCGATATGCGTCAAATAGGGAACTAGAATGGCTCCACCACCTAGCCCAGCGATAGAGGCTAAAAATCCGGTTAATCCGCCGCCCAACACAAGTTGACCGGTACTCGGTTTTTGATCTTGCTCTGTAATCTTTTTACTGCCGCGATAAATCTGTACCGCTAAAACCGACATCAATATAGCAAATATGCTAGTTAAGGTTCTGCTACTTAAGTTTGCCGCGACATTTGAAGCTAAGACTGATGTGAATGCTACTGCCAATGCAACGGGAACGGTCATTGAGAGGTCCACATTGCCTTTTTTGTAGTGGCTTCGGCCTGAAGAAAAAGCCGTAATAATTATGGTAAATAGTGAGGTTGCAATGGCGACAATGGTCACATTTGATTCAGAGATCTGCGGTAAAGTTGGTAGCAAGTAAATTAGAGCGGGTACCAGTACAATTCCACCACCTATGCCTAATAAACCAGACAAGAAGCCAGCAATCACGCCCAACACAGGCATAAAGATTAATATTTCTAACAAGAAAGGACCTATTATTTACCAGCGCGCAATATGCCTGCCGCACCTATATTCAAAATATATCGATTGACCCGAAATTTGACTTGATCCGGGCGCGTGCAATTTAACACATCTTGCACCAGATTATTAAGCGCTTCTGAATCCGACTTCTTCAAAACCCACTTCACTCTAAGTAAGTTCTGCGTATTCATGCTAAGTTGAGTAAATCCCATACCTACCAACAACATTGCACCACCCGGATCGCCCGCCAATTCACCACACACGCTGCAAGGTACGTTGATTTCACCTAATGTCTGTGCAATTGAGTTAATGGCATTTAATACCGTGGGGTGATAAGCATCATAGAGATTCGCTACTTTGTCATTATTACGATCCACCGCCAATAGATATTGAGTCAAATCGTTTGTGCCAATAGAGCAAAAATCGACTTTGCCTTTCAGTTGTTTTAACTGGAACAACATAGACGGGACTTCCAACATGACACCTAATTTAGGCTTAGGCACACTTGCTGCTGCATCCGCCTCTTTTAGCTCTTCCTGAACTTCAAGATAAGCCTGATTAATTAAACGATTGGCTTCTTCTACTTCTCCCACGTCGGAAATCATGGGCAACATAATGTGCAGGTTATTGGTAAATACATTCGCTTTGATCATGGCACGAATTTGCACCAGAAAAATTTCCGGATGATCCAATGTTAAGCGAATTCCCCGCCAACCTAAAAACGGGTTGTCTTCAACGATTGGAAAATAAGGCAATTGCTTGTCGCCGCCGACATCCAAAGTACGCATAACAACGGGTTTACCAGCAAAATCACCTAACACATGTTGGTATAGCAACTGTTGTTCTTGTTCTGACGGAAAACGCTGACGCATCATAAACGGATATTCAGTTCGATATAATCCAATACCCTCTATGTGCTCCTGACCTGCATATTCAGAATCAAAGCCCATGCCGGAGTTTATAAAAAGGGAAATTCGTTTGCCGTCATCGGTTGAGGCAACTTCATCCGCTTCCTGTTTAAGAAGATTAGCAAACTCCTGATCTTCACTTTCAAGATTACGATACTCTTCAACTATGGCTTCATTTGGCGAGATAAATACCTGACCGTTGTAGCCGTCAACGATGATATCTACACCGTCTAATTGCAACAAAGGCACATCGCGCAATCCCATTACCGCAGGAATTCCCAATGCTCTTGCCATAATGGCGGCATGTGAATTCTCAGCACCTTTAATTGAAACCAAGCCCTTAATTTGTTCCCTTGGTATTTCTGCCAACATGGAAGCCGTCACTTCTTCAGCTATGATAATTGCCGACAAAGGCACCGGGTGTTGCTTGTTCGATTCTGTAGTGAGATATTCAAGAAGGCGACGCCCAAGATCTTTTACGTCGACCGCTCTTTCCCGAATGTAAGGGTCTTCCATTTTTTCAAATTCGGAAATATAACGTTCAACCACAATTTTAAGCGCTGAAATGGCGCACCAGCCCTGCTCGATTTTGGCGACGATCTCATTTCCTAGGCTAGCCGCTTCCAACATCTGTAAGTAAATATCGAATATAGCCAAGGTTTCAGCTGGGAGGTGGGCCGACATTCGGTCTGCCATTGACTTAATGTCGCTGCGCGTTGCTTCGACGGCAAGGTAAAAACGCTTTGTTTCACCTTCCTTATCTGAGACCTTTCTAAGAGAGACATCTGACAATTCTATCTTGGTTTGAACCAGATAGGAGTGGCCTAAACCGACACCAGTTGAGCCAGATACACCGTTTAGCACTAATCCCGAAGTATCAGTTTCATGGGCTATTTGTTCCGACTGCATTCGTGCACTGACATTTGCAATGGCCGCAGCCAACTGAGCACTTAATGTAACTAAAAACGCTTCTTCATCTTGATCAAAAAAACGTGCACGTGATTGCTGAATGGTTATGACGCCTAACACAACCCTACGGTGAATAATGGGCACACCCAAAAAGGCGGAAAAAGACTCTTCCTGAACATCAGGGAAGTTTTTGAATCTAGGATGGCGTTTCGCGTTATGAATTTTGATTGGTTCTTCACGCTGGGCAACCCAACCGGTGAGCCCTTCATCAAAGCTCATGGTGGTATGTCCCACCGCTTCTATGTTAAGCCCGTCTGTTGCCTTAAGCCTGAGAATAGTTTGTTCCGCTTCTGCCAGATAGATAGAGCAACACTCTGTGTCTAAACACCGCTTTATGTCGCTTGCCAAAGTAGCAAGAGCCATATCGAGTGATGGCTCTTGTACAAAGGAGTGTGCAATCCGTCTCAGTTCATTTAGCATAAAACTCTATTCATCTTAGCGTTGTTTCTGCTGCTTATTCCTATTGTAATGCGGTTTATTTCCACGACGTTTATGTCTGTGGCTCGTAGGCCGATTGCCCGAAAAGTCCCCTTTTGAAGAGTTTGGCCTGTTTTGTGGCATCACAATTGGCGCAAATTCTTTCATCACACGGCGATATACGTCGCGCTTAAATGAAACAACATTTCTTATTGGGTACCAATAGCTGACCCAACGCCAATCATCAAATTCTGGATGAGAGGTCTTCAATAAATCTACATCGGATTCTTTGCAACGTAAGCGAAGTAAAAACCATTTTTGTTTTTGACCAATACATACCGGCATACTGTCACGCCTAATCAGACGCTTGGGTAAACGATAACGTAACCAGTTTTTACTTACAGCCAGAATCTCTACATCATCCGGCTTTAATCCTACTTCTTCTTCAAGCTCACGGTACATGGTTTGTTCCGGCGTTTCACCTTCATCAACACCACCTTGCGGATATTGCCACGAGTGTTGACCAAAACGGCGCGCCCAGAAAACCTGTCCCTTGTGATTGCAAATCACGATGCCAACATTGGGACGAAACCCTTCGGCATCTATCACAGTGTCACCTGTTTATACTTCTTATATATTTGCCTTGATTCTTCCACAAAGCAGGCTATAACACAAACCAAAATTAGGGATAGAAAATTTATCCTGCAAATAAGATAATAATTGCACGTTTTTACAGAAAAATGACGCCCTATGAATTTTTCTTCGCCCCCAACTACCATAAAACAATTAACCGAACGCATGGAGTTCATGGCAGGCCTCACCTTAGGCGAAATTGCAGCAGAACTACAAGTTCAGGTACCAGATTCATTAGTTGTTGAGAAAGGCTGGGCGGGACAACTTATCGAAGCCTACCTCGGGGCCAGTGCAGGTAATTTACCTGAGCCAGATTTCCAGCACTTAGGTATTGAGCTAAAAACGATACCGATCTCCAGCGAGGGCAAACCGTTTGAAACCACCTTTGTTTGTGTTGCGCCGTTAACTCAAACGCTGGGAGAAACCTGGAAAACTTCGAGCGTGTACAAAAAATTACACCACGTTCTATGGGTACCCATTGTTTCGGATAAAGAAATTCCAATTCCACATCGCCAGATTGCGTCACCATTCTTGTGGCAAATGACGCCAGAACAGGAAATGATTTTTGAATCAGACTGGAATGAACTCACCGAACTCATTGTCATGGGCCACCACGACAAGATTTCCGCTAAACACGGAGATATATTGCAGCTTCGTCCAAAAGCAGCTGACAGCTCGGTGCGCTCAACCGGGTTTGATCAACAAGGCCGCCCTGTACAAGCCCCGCCAAAAGGCTTTTATATAAGAACCAGTTTTACCCGGCAACTGCTGCAAGCTCAATTTCAATTGGAGGAATAACAAAATGGAAAATTCAGTTGAACAAGAGGTTTGGCAATGGCTGGATAACGTAGTGATAGGGTTAAATCTCTGTCCATTTGCCAAAAAGCCGAGAGCCAACAATCAAATAAGACTTTGTGTTTCTGAGAGTAGAAAAAACAAGACTTTGTTAGGAGAATTTGAACAAGAGTTGGTCCGTTTACAACAAACATCGCCAGATGACAAAGATACAAGTTTATTTATTGTCAGTAATCATCTTTATGATTTTTATGACTATCTGGATTTTCTCGATGCCGCACAATTAAAACTAGAGAACTTAGAGTTAGAGGGTGTTTTTCAATTGGCGAGCTTTCACCCCGATTACGTGTTTGAAGGCACTCAGCCAGAAGACCGAGAAAATCTAACAAACCGTGCCCCCTACCCCATCATTCATATTATTCGTGAAGATAGCATGGCCAAAGTATTGGAAAAATTTCCGAATCCAGAATCAATTCCGGAAATAAACATCAAAACTATTGAAAACCTTAATGAAGTTGAGATAAAAGAGCTGTTCCCACACTTAGTTTAGGACGAAGAGACCATTCGATGCAGAAAATTAAAACCGCAGTAATTACAGGTGGAAGCCGAGGTATCGGCGCTCAAACGGCCAAACTGTTTGCTCAACAAGGTTATTCTGTTTGTGTTGTTTATAAGTCTAACGACCATGCAGCGAAATCCACCTGTGAAGAGATCAAAAACGCCGGTGGCGAGGTTTTTTATGTAAAAGCTGATGTGTCAAATGAAGATGAAGTTGTACAACTCTTTCAAACCTTAGATGAACGTCTTCCTCAAATAGACGTTTTAGTTAATAACGTCGGTGTATTACAAAAACAGTGTCGTTTGACAGAACTAACGGCTGAGCGAATTAACCATATTCTTACAACTAATGTCACCAGTTACTTTTTATGTTGTCGAGAAGCGGTAAAACGCATGTCCACTTCTAGCGGTGGCCAAGGTGGAACAATCGTAAACGTTTCTTCGGGGGCTGCAAAAACAGGTTCACCAAACGAGTATACGGACTACGCAGCTTCAAAAGGCGCGATCGATACAATGACTAAAGGCCTGGCTATGGAAGTTGCAAAAGAAGGCATTCGCGTTAACGGTGTTCGCCCCGGGCTTATTTATACCGACATGCATGCTGATGGCGGTGAGCCCGGTCGTGTTGATCGGCTAAAAGACATTATCCCGCTAAAACGTGGTGGAAGCCCACAAGAAGTGGCTCAAGCCATCTATTACCTTGCCAGCGAAGCTTCAAGTTTCACAACGGGCAGCATGCTCGATGTCGCTGGAGGCTTATGATATTTTGATAATCCCAGTCCAGCTCACAATTTAATTGCGTTTAACTTTATTCTGGAAATAAATGAGTTAAGTCTCATTTATTCTATAAGTCGGCTTTGAACGAGTTTCAGCCGAAACGGAGAATGAATCAAAGAAACGTCATTGCGGCATGGTGTTGGCCGCAACCTCCAGCGTTTAACGGAGGACTTCCATATTACTTTCGGTGGCTTTAATTTCGACTAACGCCGACCGTACTTTTCTCAGCTAGTTGCGTTGTTTGCCAAAACCATGACAACATAACATTATCGCGTTAAGGCGCTTGAATGGTTTCAAAATTGAACCACCAAGTGAATATTTGAATAACAGTAACTACCAATAAAGGAAGATGGATCAGAATGTGCCTTTTAATTCTGTACTTTCTCAGAATAACGTAATCTAGAGTTAATGCATTCATTGAACAGTAAAATGATACTATTGCAAAGGCGTAATAAATGGCCAGACAAATCAAAGCTGTGATTGTAGAGACTGTGTGCTTCAACGAAACAATTTCAATGCCTGCGTTCAAAGTGAATGGAATCACAGAGACCATAAATATGATCCCTAAGGCTATTGTTACCACTCTCTCCAACAATTACTCAATTCCTTGCTTTGAAACCTAACGCTGCCGTAAGGGGCAATAAAATCAGTTGGTTATACTTTAGCGAGGCACGAGCGACAAACCAACTGTTTTATGTCCCTCGGCTTAACGGCCTTGTATGCTGCTGTTTCACGAAATCCTAGATGCTAGCTTTTTATATACTGCCTCTTTGTCTCGCTTTCCAACAGCTAACACATAAACGACAATTTCTTCATCAATGACTTCATAAGCCAAACGGTAGCCCGCTGTGCGTAGTTTAATCTTATATACAGAATCGTAACCACGAAGCTGAGCAGCTGGAACATGTGGGTTTTCAAGGCGTTCTTTAAGTTTCTTTTTAAACTGGCTTTGGATTGGTGGAGCGAGCTTGCTCCATTCCTTCTTCGCAGCAGGTAAAAATTTAAGTTTATAGGTCATCTATATTAACTTCGACAGCTTCATTTAGCTCACCACGACGACTTTCAACTATCTTTGCAAGCTCATAGTCATCAAGCATATCCATTAGAAACTCATATGTTTCCGCTGGAACAAGATAAGCAGCTGGTTTGTTGTGGTTTAAAATAGCAATAGCAGAACCATCTGCTTCATTTAGCAAAGCGGTTGGGTTTTTCTTTAGCTCTGAAATACTTGCTGAGCAATCAGCCAAAACTTGTCTCATAACATCACCAATTAAGCACTTTAATTAGTGACAATTTTAGACCTTATTTTTAGTCATAACCAGCAATTTTTGATAGCAGCATAACGCTTGCCGTAAACGGCACAAAAAAGCAGGCTAAAATTGGCGACGAAGGAGCGCAAGCCTGCTGTTTTGCGTCCTTTTAACGGCCTTGATAGCTAGCATGTTGAACCGCAACTTCTTGTTTAGCAAGATAAGAAAGGTAACGCTGCAGTATTGCCAAAAAAATAATTGGTAGAACTGCCGCATAAGTGCGATTACCCTCATAAACAATGGCAAAAGGAAGCATGAATATTGTTGCAACTAGTAAATAGAATGAAAATTTTCGAGCGCTTCCTTTTACTGCTACGAACCCTGAAGATGATATAAAAGTAGATAGGCTGCCGACAATAATCATTAAGATGAATATTGCTGACTCTCTAAGTGAGTCATATAGTTTCAAAAACCACCATTGCTGAAAGTAGGCAGCCAAACCTCCTAATATCAAATAAATGTTACCGGCGAGAACTAACCTATTTAACGGATTTTTTTGAGACAGCAATATCGCTAGTTGAATTAGGCCTAACAAAGCACCTAGTTGAAAAGCCTCAAGCCAGCGCTCATTTGATGGCGCACCATTCCAAAATGCAAAAGTTGCGAAGGTAGATAATGGGAAAGATTGAATTAATGCAAAAATCCATTTACTCATATGCTGGCTTATTCCTATGCTAGCTAACGCCTGAATGATGTGTGAGCTTAGTTTGGCAATTTTATTGCGTCGTTTGCAACTAAAAATGCCAAACTATTGCGAATCACGATTAATTCTCTTGTATGGTATACACTTCACTATAGAGGCCCAAAATCATTACTACCTGCCACTACATTAAATTCGGAATCTTCGCGTTTCAATCTTGGAAGTTTTGTAAAGAGCCTATACCCAACAAAACTTAATAAGATAAATGAGATAGCTCCCATAATTACAGTAAATGCATTTTGTTCTGGGTGAGGACCAAAATACCTTGGTGTAAAGCAATATGTAAAGGCTTGGCTATGTGGATAATAGCTCTCATACATAGTTACAGCAAAAGTAGCCAAACCTAATAAGAATCAGATAATTTATCCAGCTTGAATACTTGCTCATATACTGCCTGTATACCTAACGAATGAGATGGACTCCCCCTACATATGCGGCATCTATGTGCCAAAGTGTAGGTGAGTAACAAACACTTGATAGTGGAGAGTCCATCATGAATTTAATTAAAACACTTGGTATCGATTTAGCCAAAAATACTTTTAGCCTTGTTGGCATGGATAAATACGGGAAAGTGATTTTTAGAAAGACATTATCTCGTAAGAAACTACTTCCGTTTATTGCTCAACTTCATCCCTGTCTCATTGCCATGGAGGCTTGCAGTGGCGCACATTATTGGGCGCGGGAATTCAAATCTATCGGTCACCAAGTCGCGATTATCGCCGCTAAGTTCATCGAACCTTTTCGTAAAGGCGGCAAAAACGATAATAACGATGCTGAAGCTATATGTGAAGCCGCAACCCGTCCTAATATCTGGCATGTCCCGGTTAAAACCGCGGAGCAGCAAGCCATCATGACTTTACACCGCGTTCGACAAGGCCTCATCAAAGAAAGAACCGCTATGATTAACCAAATTCGAGGATTATCAGCCGAGTTTGGTATCACTATCCCTCAGGGCCGCTACAGTCTCCAAGACAAAATTCAGAGTATCCTAGAGGACGCTGACAATAAACTACCTACCATCGCCCGACAGATGATAAACGATTTATGGCAACGCATTAAACAAGCGAATGAACAAATTCTCAGTTATGACCGGGCACTGGCTCAGCAAGTCCGGGAAGACACCGTAGCACAGCGCCTCATGACCATTCCTGGCGTCGGTGAACAAATCGCTACCGCCATGTCGGCCAATGTACCCGACCCAAGACTTTTTAGAAGTAGCCGACAGTTCTGTGCTTGGCTTGGGTTAGTACCAAGGCAATACACAACAGGCGGCAAGATACGACTGGGCCGCATCACCAAACGTGGTGATAAATACATGCGTATGTGTCTTATTCATGGGGCCCGCGCTGTCATGGCCAATCTTGGCGACAAACAAGACAAAGTAAGCTGTTGGATAAGAGAACTTATTGAGCGACGCGGTTATTTAAGAGCTGCCGTCGCCCTTGCCGCTCGAAACGCCCGGTTAATATGGACACTGATGATCAAACAAGAAGACTATAAAGTCGTGGCTTAACAACAACGCCAGTGAATTCACTGGCATTGTAAATAGGTTTTTAAAGAGGTACCAACCCGAGTCCTGCGAAGGCATTGATGACAATTAGAACAGACCGAGGAAACTCTAGCCTGTTTAATTGGGGTAAGCTGAAATAAGCTTGTCTAACGAATAAGGCACGTTTCCAAAGCGAATACTCATCTAGGTCCGAGTTTAATACTCATTAAATAGACCGAATGTAGAGGTGCAGTCTTATTTCTAAATGTCAGAAGTGAATTCGTTGACAATCGGGGGAGTCCATGTAGCCCCAATAAGAGGCCAAAAATCAGTTGGTTATACTTTAGCGAGGTACGAGCGACAAACCAACTGGTTTTTGTCCGTTTTTATTGGCTTGTTATATGCCCGTAGCTGTACTAACATTTATGCGTATCAAACATGCGCATTGGTGACTACCATGAGAAACATACATTCTACACAACCATCAAAAAAAGCAACAAACCTAAGCCTGAATAGCGAACTATTGGCTGAAGCTAAAAGGCTAAACATTAACTTATCAGCAACAATGGAAAAAGCGCTTGAGCGAGAAGTGAACGCAAAATTGCGCGATGAATGGATACAACAAAATGCTGATGCACTTGAATCTTGCAATAAGTTAACTGAAGAGCACGGATTATTCTCCGACTCTTATAGGAAGTTTTAATGCCTCAGTTTTCTCTATATAAGAACAAAGATAAATCCACATCTAGGGCCTACCCTTTCTTTGTCGATGTTCAATCGGACCTGTTGAACAACCTTGATACAAGGATAGTTATTCCATTAACTCCGTTAGAGCTTCTTGAAGGCTCGGCCCCAACCCATTTGTGTCCGATTATTCATCTGGAAGAAGGGGATTTTGTAATTCTCACTCAACAAACAACAAGCGTCCCAACTAAGATACTGAAAGAGGAAGTGAATGATTTGAGCGCCTTCCGAAATGAGATTATCGGTGCACTTGATTTTTTGATTACGGGCATATAACGAATGAGATGGACTCCCCCTACATATGCGGCATCTATGTGCCAAAGTGTAGGTGAGTAACAAACACTTGATAGTGGAGAGTCCATCATGAATTTAATTAAAACACTTGGTATCGATTTAGCCAAAAATACTTTTAGCCTTGTTGGCATGGATAAATACGGGAAAGTGATTTTTAGAAAGACATTATCTCGTAAGAAACTACTTCCGTTTATTGCTCAACTTCATCCCTGTCTCATTGCCATGGAGGCTTGCAGTGG
>Ga0213831_1000537_pt1 | contig 21833 bp, 18 predicted proteins | sample SWATP12_FD_163421 | JGI IMG/M metagenome (GOLD analysis project Ga0213831, IMG submission 163421) | Coastal seawater microbial communities from Marineland, Florida, United States - SWA TP1 #2 | ecosystem: Environmental > Aquatic > Marine > Coastal | place: USA: Florida | collected 2016-08-06 | reverse complement strand
ATAAATTTGTCAGACACTCTAATAGGTAGTTTACAAGTTGTCAGTCTAGCCGAGGCTTCCTGACTTCTGTTGTTACTACTCTACGGAGTGCCCACACAGATAATTAATTACAAATTGTTAAAGAACGTTTGAGCCTTTATCGACTCAGGACCTTAGCCCTGTTTGGTGAGAGGTCTCTCTCAACCGGGACGCGCATTCTACGCTGTCCGTTTTTGTTGTCAACGTTTTTTTTGAAATCTTTTTAAGAAAGTTTTCAAAGCCGTTTTGAGTCTCAACTTACTTATAAGATTGTTTCTTTTAAGTGGTTGGTGTCTCCCTGACAACGAGGCGCGCATTTTAGGGAGTTTTTGATTTAGTGCAACCCTTTATTTCAATAAAATGACAAAAAGCTGATCGAGCGAACAAAAAACCAGCAAAACCTGCATTTAACTGCGTTTTAAGCCCTATTTATGTAACAAAACTAAATTAAAAACGACCAGAAATGAAAAACCCGAAAGCTAAATATAGATAACTTTCGGGCTTTCGCAATTAAGTTTTTAACTATTTTTACAAATAAATGTAGAGCAAATAGTTTAACTTTTATTACTTGTCTTCGGAAAACTGAGTAAAGATGCTCGAAAAGTCCTTTTTACCGTTTCCTGCTTTCTGATGAATCGCATATAAATTACGGCTCAGTGCTCCCATTGGAGTTGAAGATCCAGATTGAACCGCCGTATCCATAGCGAGACCTAAATCTTTTGCCATCAAATCTGTCATGAAACCACCTTCATAATTATTAGATGAAGGAACATTGTCCATAACCTCTGGGCATGGATTATAAACGTCCAGTGTCCAGTTACTACCGGAGCTCTTAGACATGATCTCTGAAAGCACCTTAGGATCCAGTCCATTATCAACACCAAGCTGCAGAGCTTCTGATGTGCCAACCATTAATACACTTAACAGCATATTGTTGCATACTTTAGCTACCTGTCCTGCACCAACATCACCTGCATGGAAGATGTTTTTGCCCATGATCTCTAATAAAGGTTTGGCTTTTTCAAAATTTGCCTGTTCACCGCCAACCATAAAACTCAACGTGCCAGCCGTTGCTCCAGCAACGCCACCGGATACTGGTGCGTCAATGAATTCAATGCCCTTTTCCTTGAGCGCCTTTGCTGTTGAAATAGCCGTTGCTGAATCAATGGTAGATGAATCAATAATTAAGGTGCCCTCTTTTAATACAGAAGAAACACCGTCTTCACCTAGGTATAGATTCGCCACATGTTTACCCGCAGGTAACATACTAATAACGATGTCAGCCCCTTCTACCACTTGAGTTGGCGTTTCAGCCGTTGTTGCACCTAAATCTGTGAGTTTGTTTACTGCTTCTGGAAATAAATCAAAAACACAAACTTTGTGACCCGCTTTAACCAGGTTAGCAGCCATAGGGCCACCCATATTACCTAGTCCAAAAAATGCGATATTTGCCATAGGATACTCTCTTATTATTTAGTTATTGACCTAAGGTTACCAACGGATGCTCTGACTCAGACCAAGGACTAGCAAACATTCTGTCAACCATCATTGGATCTACATCGTGAACGGTATTAAACATCCATTTAGGTTCATTGTCTTTTTCTATAAGTAACGCGCGCACACCTTCAGAAAACTCTCCGATAGCCGCACAGTTACATGAAATACCGAGTTCTAATCGGAAACAATCGGCAAGGGAAAGCTCCGCACCCACTTCCAATTGGCGTTTTACGATATGAGCCGTTAATGCGCTGCCATCTCCCAACGCCATCTGTGATTTTGTGAACCACTTATCCTCGGATACGTGATCTAATATGGCAACTACCGCCGCTTCAACACGGTCGATTTTGTCTAGTTCCTGCATTAAATCAGCATAGTGACTGATATTACCTTCAGGCATTTTAACAATATCTTTTTGCTCAAAGCCGGCCAAAACATCCGACAATTTCTGATGGTTTAGTGCTTGAGTGTCACCCCAATGAACTGATAAAAGTTGCTCTACTAATGACCCTTTGTTTTCCATCGAAACAAAATGGTCAGCTAAGTTCACATATTTAGCATCAGCCGCATTAATTGAGGCGCCAGTCAAACCTAAAAATAAACCGCAACCAGCAGGCATCTTATTCAAGAAATAAGTACCACCAACATCAGGATATAAACCAATCGTGATCTCTGGCATGGCTATACGAGACTTTTCCGTTACGACTCTATGACTCGCTCCAGCCAGCAGTCCGAGACCACCACCCATCACTATGCCATGGCCCCATAACAAGATTGGCTTGTCGTAGGTGTGGATCAGATAATCAAGCTCGTATTCCTTGGTGAAAAACGTTTCGATGTCAGGAGAGTAGTTGCCTTCACCAGCCGACGTGGCAGCCTTATATAGTTGAACAACGTCACCGCCAGCACAGAATGCTTTTTCACCCGCACCTTCTAACATCACCATGGCGATGGAAGGATCAGCCTGCCATTCCAATAACTTCGGCGTTAACAACTCAACCATTTCAAGGCTCAGTGCATTCAGGGACTTTTCGGAATTTAACGTCGCAACAGCAATCTTCTTTTCAGAAGCTGATTCTAACTCTCTAAATAGTACAGATTCAGACATAAGACACTCCGTTATTCGTTCAGCCAAACAGGTTTACGTTTTTCTAAGAAAGCGTTAACACCTTCTTTTTGATCTTTTGTATCAAACAAGGCAACAAAATGTTCACGTTCATTTGGTAAAGCAGAATTAATATCACCATTACGACCTGCTTGGATCAAAGACTTACATGCTGTAATAGAGGTAGGGCTTTGCTCAGCCGTTTGATGCGCCAACGCCATAGCTGCGTTAAACGCTTCACCTTTAGCCACAACTTCTTCAACCAAGCCGATTTGCAATGCTTTATCAGCCTTAATACGTTCACCACATAGGATCATTCGTTTCGCCCAACCTTCTCCAACTAACCAAGAAAGGTTTTGTGTGCCGCCGGCACATGGCAGAAGACCAACTTTGGCTTCTGGCAGTGCCATTTGTGCTTGCTCTTCACAAATACGAATATCACAAGCTAACGCGACTTCTAAACCACCGCCCATGGCATAACCATTAATAGCTGCGATAGAGACACCTTGAAAATCGCGTAAAGTTTCAAACGCTGCACCAAAGACACGTGCCATATCTGAAGCTTTGCCTTTATCACCATCTGCAAACACGTTTAAGTCTGCGCCTGCCGAGAAGAATTTTTCACCTTCACCAGTGATAACTAATGCGTAAACTTCTTTATTGTCATTTAACTCTTCTACCATAGACTTAAGTGCAGAAAGAGACTCAAACGTCCAAGTATTTGCCGGAGGGTTAGCAATGGTGATCTGAGCGATGTGCCCTTCGATAGATAATTTTAATAAATCTGACATAAAACTTTCCTTAACCTTTATAGGATCTCTGCAGCTGCTTCGTCTAATAAACGACGAGCAATGATCAAACGCATGATTTCGTTTGTGCCTTCTAAAATTTGGTGCACACGAACATCACGGAAATGACGTTCTAATGGATATTCCTTGATATAACCGTAACCACCGTGCAGCTGAAGTGCTTCATTACATACCTGGAAACCGATATCCGTAGCAAAACGTTTTGCCATAGCACAATATGCCGTCGCTTCTGGATCACCTGAATCTAGTTTAAACGCTGCCAAACGAACCATTTGACGAGCCGCAACCAATTCTGTTGCCATATCCGCTAGTTTGAACTGCAAGGCTTGGAATGCAGCTAAAGGCTTACCAAACTGACTACGCTCTTTCATGTAAGTCATGGCAGTATCTAGCGCTTGCTGCGCTGTGCCCACTGAACAAGTAGCGATATTAATACGTCCGCCGTCCAGGCCTTTCATAGCAAATGAAAAACCCTGACCTTCTTCTCCTAATAAGTGATCGACTGGTACACGAACGTTGTCAAAAGTAATTAGTTTTGTTGGTTGCGCGTTCCAACCTAACTTTTCTTCTGCCTTACCATAAATTACGCCTTCTGCATCCGCTGGAATGACAATAGCTGAAATACCTTTAGCGCCTTCAACACCAGTACGCGCCATAACCACTAATACGTCCGTTTCACCAGCACCAGAGATAAACATCTTAGAGCCGTTGATAACATACTCATCACCGTCACGTTTAGCACTCGTACGTAATGATGCAGCATCAGAACCCGCGCCTGGCTCAGTTAAACAATATGAAGCAAGTTGCTCACCCATTACCAAACCAGGGCACCATTTATCTTTAATCGTGTCGGTACCCCAAGTCGCAACCATCCAAGTTGCCATGTTATGAATAGTCAACATGGCCGTCGTTGCCGTACAACCTTTTGCTAGCTGTTCAAAAATAAGAGAAGAGTCTAAACGAGAAAGACCCATACCACCTGCTTCTTCAGGTGAATACAAACCACAAAAACCGAGTTCACCCGCTTTTGCCATTACGTCTTTTGGGAAAATGTGTTCTGCGTCCCATTTGGCCGCATTCGGAGCCAATTCTGCATCCGCAAACTGTTTGGCTAGATCAACAAATGCTTTTTGATCTTCGTTTAAATTAAAATCCATGTTGAATCCTAATTGATATTCAAGAAATGAAAAAAGCCGTTTAACGGAGTAAACGGCTCACTTTATAAACTGCTTATTTTAAGGTGATGGACATGTTAGGGCCTGCAGCGGCCGCCACATCATCTTCAAACCAACGAGCCGTGATCGTCTTAGTTTCTGTGTAAAATTTCACAGCTTGTTTACCGTAGGCGTGTTGGTCACCCGCGAATGAACCTCTCCAACCAGTGAACGAGAAGAACGGTAGTGGAACTGGAATTGGTATGTTAATACCAACCTGACCTACATCAATCTTGTGCTGGTATTTACGCGCCGCGCCACCAGATGAAGTAAAGATAGACGTACCGTTACCGTATGGGTTGTTATTGATAAGCTCAATCGCATCGTCCAAAGTATCAACGTTCATAGTTAAGAACACTGGACCAAAGATCTCTTGTTTATAGATTTCCATATCGGCCGTTACATCTGTGAACATAGTTGGACCAACCCAGTTACCGTTAGGGAAACCAGCTACTTCAAAGTTAGAACCGTCTAGCGCACAAGTTGCACCTTCTTTTTTACCTTGAGCAATCAAACCTTCGATACGTTGTTTTGCCTGAGGTGTGATTTGAGGACCGTATGCCGCTTCAGGATCTGTGTAGTGACCAGGACGTACAGAAGCCAACTTTTCACGAATTTCAGGGATCCACTCTTTCGCTTCACCAACAAATACCGCAACTGAAATGGCCATACAACGTTGACCAGCTGCGCCAACAGATGCACCAACGATGTTATTGATTACTGCATCTTTGTTTGCATCAGGCATCACAACCATGTGGTTTTTCGCGCCAAGGAACGCTTGAACACGTTTCATGTTGTCAGTACCTGTTTTATATATGTACTGACCTACGCCAACTGAACCAACAAATGAAATCGCTTTAACCGCTTCTTCATTTAATAAAGTATCAACTTGTTCCTTATCACCGTGAACAACTTGTAACACACCTTTAGGTGCGCCCGCTTCTTCAAATAACTCAACAAGACGCGTTGGAGTTAGTGGATCTTGCTCAGATGGTTTTAAGATAAACGTGTTACCACAAGCTACTGCCATCGGGAACATCCATAGTGGGATCATCGCCGGGAAGTTAAAAGGAGTGATACCTACACAAACACCTAAAGGTTGAGTGTAGCTATATGTGTCGATGTTACGCGCTACGTTTTCAACGGTTTCACCCATCATCATGGAAGGAATGTTTGCTGCGTGTTCAACCACTTCAATACCACGCCATACGTCACCCATCGCATCTTCGTGGGTTTTACCTAGTTCTTCACAGATGATGCCAGCAATTTCTTCTTGGTGCTCTTTTAACAAATAAGCGTATTTCATCATGATACGAGCACGTTGTGGCGTAGGTACTTCTTTCCACGTCTTGAACGTTTCTTTTGCACTTTCGATGGCTTGTTGCATCTCATCAGATGTGGCACAAGGAACTTTAGCAATCACTTCTTGTGTTGCAGGGTTGGTCACGTCAATTAAACGCTCTGACTTTGAGTCGACCCACTCACCGTTAATAAATAAAGGAACCTGTTTCATGACATAACCTCATATTTTGTATTTATCTTGGCCATATTTTATAAAAATAAATAACACGACCTATCTATGTGACACCAATTAGAGCAAAGATAGAATTGAATTAAAATTGATTAAATTGTTTTTTTGATGGATTATCTTGGCCTAAGACCAGCAAAATTGTAAACATATGAGCACACCTTCCTCCTGGCCCTTGCCGCCTTCCAGTATTCGTTATTTGGTGCCTAAACCTATGATCCAATTATTGCAGCAAGATATTCTCTCTAGTGGCATGTATCCTTTGGCGTATGGCTATTATGAGAATGCCAAGGGGCACACCATTCAGCGAGAGCAGCATGATGATCATCTAATGATGTTTTGCATTGAAGGTAAAGGTTATATCAAGACGCCACATTGGCAAGGAAAGCTGAAAAAAAATCAGATTGTTTTTATCCCTCAAGGCGTAAAACACGAGTATATGGCCGATGACAACCTCCCTTGGTCTATCTATTGGGTACATTTATCTGGACATCTTTTTCATCACTTCATGGATATTATTGCCTATAACGATAATCATATTCGTTTTAACGTACCAAACCCTAAATTGGTCGAAACTGAGTTTCAACAACTGATGGAAACGCGTTTATCTGGTTACAAAAGCAGCTCATTTGTTCTTGCCGCAAATATACTTAAAAAGATACTAAGTTTACTGGCCAGTCAATTACCCAAAACCAACGCACACACCAAATCCGAGAAAGAGTTTAACAAACAACACTTTGATCTTTATCTACAAGAAAACATTTGTAATCTGCTTACGTTAGACGAGATGGCTGAGTTTGTTGGATTATCCAAATTTTACTTTGCCAAAAAATTTCAGCAAGTCACTGGAATTAGTCCAATCAAGTATTTCATGGAAAAGAAGATCCAGTATGCCTGTTATCGGTTAGACAGTACTGACGACAATATAAAAGAAGTGGCGAAACACTTAGGTTATGAAGACCCTTATTACTTTTCTCGTTTATTTAAAAACGTGATGGGCCTCTCGCCAAAACAGTACCGTTTATCACGGCACGGACACTAAAAATCGCAAAAATTGTCATCTTGCTGTCATATTCCCTTTGAATAATACCCCATATTATTCAAAGGGAATCATTAACATATGTCTCACAAAGTACTTATCATTGAAGATGAATTTGCTATTCGCGAAATGTTAACATTTGTCATCGAGCAAAACGGTTACAAAACCGTTTCCGTAGCTTCCTATACAGAAGCGCAACAACATCTTAAAGATGAACCACCAGCACTTATTTTATTGGACTGGATGCTGCCTGAAATGAGTGGCATTCAAATCGCAAAAAAATTGAAACAATCAGACCAATTCAAAAACATCCCTATCATAATGATCACCGCCCGTGGTGAAGAAGATGACAAAATTCAGGGATTAGATGTGGGTGCTGATGATTACATTACTAAACCATTTTCTCCAAAAGAACTCGTTGCCAGAGTAAAAGCCGTTTTGCGCCGCACTCAACCAACTGCGACTGACGATCCTATCGAAATCATTGGCTTACGACTGGATCCTGCTAGCCATCGCGTAACACTTGAAGGAAGCGACCTGCACCTTGGACCAATGGAATTTAAGTTACTTCACTTTTTCATGACTCATCAAGAACGGGTTTATAGCCGTGATCAATTGTTAGACAATGTTTGGGGCACTAACACTTATGTAGAAGACAGAACGGTTGACGTTCATATCAGACGCTTGCGTAAAGCGTTAATTACTCACGATAAACTGATCCAAACAGTGCGTGGTTCCGGATACCGTTTTTCTACTCGAATCGACTAGTCGTATAGAATTACGAGTCATGAAACAAGGAACAAATGTTTGGCAGATTTTTAACCTGCTATTTTGGTTTTATCTGCCATTTGCAATCGTAGGTGTACTTACCGGTTATATCGCGGAAATCAGTCTAATATTCACCTTAGGTGTGATCATCTATAACTACCGACAACAACTTCGACTTAATCACTGGTTATGGTTTCAACGTGGTATTTACCCACCAAAAGCGCACGGTTCATGGGGCAGTGTATTTGAAGGTATATACAGTCAGCAAAAACGAAACGCCAAAAAACGCAATGAACTATCGGCTTTGGTGCGCCGATTCCGCTTAGGCGCGGAGTCTCTCCCCGATGCCGTTGTTTTATATGACGAAGGGCGTCACATCATTTGGTGTAATCAGCTTGCTCAAGAAATGTTGGGCCTTCAATGGCCCATTGACAAAGGTAATCGTTTAGATAACTTGTTGCGCTCTCCCACTTTCATTGAGTATTTGGACAAACAAGATTACACATCACCTTTTAAATTAGTATCGCCAACTGACGAACACCTATATTTAGAGGTACGCGTCGTGCCATTTGAATCATCAAATTGGACCCTATTGATCAGGGATATCACTCAAGTTCAACATCTGGAACAAATGCGCAAAGACTTTATCGCAAACGTTTCTCATGAATTAAAAACACCGCTGACCGTAATGCGTGGTTACCTGGAGATGACCCCAAATAAGAATGATATGGACGATATGATGTGGCAAACCGCCCACAATATGATGATGGATCAAGCCACGCGTATGAGCGCACTCGTCGAGCAGCTTTTATCACTGTCTAAAATGGAGGGCCAACAGGAAAATAGTAATAAAGCTCTCTTAGACGTCTCTTATATTTTGCACACATTACATCAAGAAGCCTTATCTTTGTCTGAAAATAAACATGTGTTCAAACTAAATATTGATAATAACCTGAAGATCCTTGGTAATGAAAACGAATTACGTAGCGCGTTTTCAAACTTAGTGTTCAATGCCGTCAGGTATACCCCGTCTGGAGGCGAAATCACGATTAGCTGGCTTATAACCGAAAATAACACTGCACGTTTTTCAGTTGAAGATAACGGACCTGGAATCGATGCAAGCCATATACCTAGACTAACTGAACGATTTTATCGAGTTGATGAAGCGAGAATGCGTGAAACCGGCGGTGCCGGACTCGGTTTATCCATAGTAAAACATGCTTTAAACCACCATGAATCTAAACTCAATATTGAAAGTGAAGTAGGAATTGGCAGTTGTTTTTCTTTTGAGTTCCCAGGATCGTTAATCGTAACTGAACCTACATTTTCCTCAGTAAAAGCATTGGCGTGAACAAGCTTTCTTGCCTCCCAAATACTCAATAAAATTTTTCTACATGATGATAACCATCATGGTCTGGTCTGGATAAGGTAGGCGGTCTCACTTTGTCTAGTTTAATTTCGGGGTAACACAATTCACCGTAGGCTAATTGTGACAAAAAATGTCGAATACAGTTTAAGCGAGCTCGGCGTTTATCATCGGCATCAACCAAATACCAAGGAGAAAATTCAGTATCCGTATGTTGCAACATTAAGTCTTTCGCTACGGAATATTCATTCCACTTATGCCGCGACTCCAAATCCATCTCACTAAATTTCCAACGTTTAACCGGGTTAGACAATCTTTGTTCGAACCTAGCTTGTTGCACCTCAAACGAAATAGAAAACCAGTATTTAAACAGGATTATCCCGTCATTGATCAACATGCGCTCAAATTCAGGGCACGCTCGCAAAAACTCCGAATGCTCCTGTTCGGTACAGAAGCCCATGACTTTTTCTACACCCGCACGATTATACCAACTACGGTCAAACAAAACGATTTCTCCACCACTTGGTAAATGAGAAACATATCGCTGAAAATACCATTGACTGCGCTCTTTTTCAGTTGGCACGCCCAATGCTGCAATACGGCAAATTCGCGGATTAAGCTTATCGACGATTCGTTTTATGACTCCGCCCTTACCCGCCGTATCGCGACCTTCAAATAAAATTACTACTCGTTTGTTATTCTGTTTAACCCAATGTTGCAACTTAACTAACTCAATTTGTAGTTCAACCAAGTGTTTATCAAATTCAGATTTTGATAATCGCTTCATTTCAAACAAGATTCTGTTATGCCCAATATCAATAGGATAGGTAACAATCTGTATAAGATCACAAATTGACCATTAATTTATTCGAGCCAGTCAAAACTCCAGACAACTCTTTCAATATTGGCAACATTAACATTCAAAAAATTTATCCTTTTACTAATTAAATAAAATTATTGTTATTTATTAACTCAAGATAAAGTGAGCTCAATAGCTATAGTTGATTCAATTAAAACAATAAAAGCGGGAAAACTAATGGCCAATACTCCCCTATTGAAGTGTTTTGTTGACGGTGATTTCGTCGATAGCAGCACACACTTCGACAATATAAATCCTGTTAATGGTTCTGTCATATCTCAATTGGCGGAAGCCGACCACAGCATCATAGACCAAGCAGTTACTGCCGCACGTAACTCAACATGGTCAAAACTTACTACAAATCAAAGATGCGAGTTATTGCACAGAGTCGCTGATCGAATGGCTGAGCGAGAACAAGAATTCATCGATGCAGAAATGGCAGACACCGGGAAATCTCTGTTTCAAGTGAAAACCATAGACATTCCTCGCGGCACGTTAAATTTCAGGACCTTTGCCGACATGGTGAAATTCCATACCGGTGAAACCTTCATGACGGATACGCCGACAGGCGGAAAAGCACTAAATTACAGCGTAAACAAACCTTTAGGTGTAGTTGCCATCATTTCTCCATGGAATTTGCCTCTATTATTGGCGACTTGGAAGATTGCACCAGCCATGGCTTGTGGCAATGCGGTAATCTTAAAACCTTCCGAAGAAACCTCTTCTACTGCCTATTTGTTAGCAGAAGTCATGCAGGAAGTGGGCATGCCTAAAGGTGCGTTTAATCTAATTTTAGGTCGTGGTAAAAACGTCGGCGATCATATCACCAGTCACCCAGGCATAGATGCGGTTACCTTTACCGGGGCATCCAGCACCGGGCAGCAAATTATGAAATCTGCCGCACCAACCGTTAAACCGATTTCCTTTGAATTAGGTGGTAAAAACTCAGCCATTGTATTTGACGATGCGGACCTTGAAAAAGCCATTGCCGGTGTTGCTCGTTCAACCTTTACCAACTGTGGCCAGGTCTGTCTTTGCACAGAGAAAGTTTACGTACACAGAGACATCGCAGAAAAATTCATAACAGGACTAAAACAACAGGCACAAAACATCAAAATAGGTTATCCCACCGATGAAGATGTGTTCATGGGACCTTTAGTTTCCAAAGTCCACCAGCAAAAGGTCTTGTCCTATTATGAACTCGCCAAACAAGAAGGCGCCGAAGTGATCACAGGTGGCGGCGTGCCAACATTTGGTGATGAAAGAGATAACGGGTGTTACATCGAGCCGACTATTCTAACGGGGCTTGAAGACAACGCAAGAACCAATCAAGAAGAGATCTTTGGACCGGTTTGTCATGTCTCCATTTTTGACGATGAGGATGAGGTCATAAACCGAGTCAACAATACTAAATACGGATTAGCCTGTGCCATTTGGACGGAAAACCTAAATCGAGCACATCGTGTTTCGCCGCAAATAGACGTGGGTTTAGTTTGGGTTAATACCTGGTTCCTACGTGATCTTAGAGCGCCGTTTGGTGGCGTGAAATTATCCGGCATAGGTCGTGAAGGTGGACAACACAGTCTGAATTTTTATGCCGAACCCACCAACATTTGCATCAACATCGAATAATTAAAAATTGAAAGAGTAATAACAATGACAGAGTCAAATTCTAAAGTTGTCGAAGGCAAAGCGACGCCAAGAGGCAAATTTCCTCACGTCAAACGAGCTGGTGATTTTATTTTCATTTCTGGCACAAGTTCACGTTTGCCAGATAACAGCTTTGCTGGTGTAAAAGTGGATCCTATGGGCGTAACCGATTTAGACATTCGTGTACAAACCCGCGCAGTCATCGAAAACATACGTGACATCTTACATTCAGTGGATGCAGACCTTAGTGATTTGGTTGAATTTAATACCTTCCTAATCAATATGAACGATTTTGGTGGTTACAACGAAGTTTATGCCGAATATTTTGATTACGACGGCCCAACCAGAACTACGGTAGCTGTGCACCAATTACCTCATCCTCATCTATTGATTGAGTGTAAAGCGGTCGCATACAAACCTTTGAATAGATAACGGAGGAAACATGAGCAAACTAGCTGCATTTAACTTCCAACAATGGATAGATGAACACCAACATTTATTAAAACCACCAGTGGGTAACAAACAGATTTGGGAAAACACGGATATGATGGTCACCGTAGTAGGTGGGCCCAACCAAAGAACCGATTTTCACGATGATCCAGTCGAAGAGTTCTTCTATCAGTTAAAAGGCGACATGGTGTTAAAAGTCATTGAAGACGGTAAGTGCCGTAATTTATACATCAAAGAAGGCGATATCTTCTTTTTACCACCTCATGTTCGACATTCTCCCCAGAGACCAATGAAAGGCAGTATAGGCCTGGTTATCGAACCCAAACGTCCCGAGGGTCACAAAGATGCTTTTGAATGGTATTGTTTTGAATGTGATGCCTTAGTACATCGCAGCGAAGTTCAACTTAAGTCCATCGTTGACGACTTACCTGTCGTTTATAAGAGCTTTTACGCCGATGAAAATGCCAGAACTTGTCCAGATTGTGGAGCATTGCATCCAGGTAAAGAGCCCCCTCAAGGTTGGGTGCCAGATTTAGGCACGTTGGATAATAGAAATCTAATTAATGGTTCACTAAAGGAAACTGAATAATGCGCGTTGTTGATATTCACTCTCACTTTTTTCCAAAAAACTGGACCGACTTAAAACAAAAATTTGGTGGTGACGATTGGCCATGGCTTCGGCATGAAATCAACACTGGTTCCGGCCCCGAAAAAGCCATGTTAATGAAGGGGGATAGAGAATTTCGCCCTATTTATTCAGCCTGCTGGGATCCGGCCGTGCGCCTTGAAGAAATGGACCGAGATGGGGTTGATAAACAGATCATTTCCGCGACCCCTATTCTGTTTGCTTATGAAAAACCAGTCGAGCAATCTTTATATTGCGCACAGATATTCAACGATGCAGCGTTAGAGATTTGCGCGCACGACAACCAACGTTTGTTTTCATTAGCCCAAGTGCCATTGCAAAACCCGGATGCCGCCTGTAAAGAAGTCTCCCGCGCCAAACAAACCGGTCATTGTGGTGTGCAAATAGGTAACCATGTTGGCCTAAAAAATATGGACGACGAAGGTGTGTTAACCTTCTTGCAACATTGTGCCGATGAAGACATCGCCGTATTTGTGCACCCATGGGACATGATGGCAGCAGAACGAACGAAAGATTATATGATGGGCTGGACCGTTGGCATGCCGGCTGAAACCCAACTATCTATCGTTTCCATGATCTTAGGTGGTGGTTTTGATCGCGTCAGTGACAATCTTAAGATTTGTTTTGCCCACGGCGGCGGTTCTTTTGCGTTTTTATTAGGAAGACTAGAAAACGCCTGGCATTTCAGAGACATCGCTCGTGGTAAGTCAGAACACCCACCTTCACATTACCTCAACCGCTTTTATTTGGATACTGCCGTGTTCGACCATGACTCGCTTGAGCTCCTTACCCGCAAGATGGGTGAAGACAGACTCATGTTTGGTACGGATTACCCCTTCCCTCTAGGCGAGCAGGAGATGGGAAAACTCATTAAAACCTCCCCTTATTTAAATGACGACCAGAAACAGAAGTTACTGGCGAACAATGCAGAGAAATTTTTCGGAATATAACCATGTCAGATATCAATTTACTTTCAATTGCTCAAAAGCTGGATGACGCAGCAAAAAACGCCAATGCCGTTGAGCAAATTTCAAATGAAACCGAGCTTAATCTTGATCAAGCTTACGAAATTCAAAAGTTGAGCATTGAGCAACGTCTAAACCGCGGCGAAAAGCTGGTTGGTTATAAGATGGGTTTTACCAGCCATGCCAAGATGAAACAAATGGGCGTGGACGATTTGATCTGGGGCCGTTTAACCGACGCGATGGTTATTGAACAAGGCAACAGCATAGATCTGAACGAATATGTTCACCCTAGAGCAGAGCCTGAAATCGCTTTTAAATTAAAAGCACCATTGGCTGGCAAAGTCAGCATCGATGAAGCACTAGCAGCAATAGAAGCCGTGGCCCCTGCGATTGAAGTCATAGATTCACGTTATCAAAATTTTAAGTTTTCTTTAGCAGATGTCATCGCGGATAACTGCTCATCGACGGGTTTTGTGATTGGTCAATGGCTACCAGCCGACACCAACATTAAGGCTTTAGATATGCAACTTAAGGTCAATGATGAAACCCAAGCTCAGGGCCTGAGCTCTGAAATTTTGGACCACCCTTTAAACTCTCTGGTTGAAGCCGCGCGTTGTGTCGCCCAATACGGGGAAACACTGGAAGCTGGACAAATTGTCCTAGCGGGTGCTGCCACCGCTGCCATTGCCTTAGAACGTGGTCAAGAAATTAGTGCCGAAGTTGAGTCGATGGGCGTGTGTGGGTTTAAAACGGTTTAAGTGGGGACGACAATGAATTTTGAAAACAATTTAGAGTTTGCCAAAACACAAGATATGGCAGACAGTTTGGCAAGTTACCGAGATAAGTTTTACTTCCCGGTTATTAATAACAAAGAAGTTTTGTACTTCACGGGGAACTCCCTAGGATTACAACCTAAAAAAGCTAAAGACTATGTTCAACAAGAGTTGGATGATTGGGCAAAATGGGGGGTAGAAGGTCATTTTCACGCCAAAAACCCGTGGGTGAGTTATCACGAGATATTGACTGAAGCAACAGCGGGCATTGTTGGTGCCAATGAGTCTGAAGTGGTTAACATGGGCTCTTTAACCAACAACCTTCATTTGTTATTTGTTTCTTTTTACAAACCCGATGCCAAACGTTTTAAGATCATTTCTGAAGCCAAGATGTTCCCTTCTGACCGTTACTTGTTAGAAACGCAAGTGCGTCACCACGGTTTTGATCCTGCTGAAGCCATTATTGAAGTCGCGCCTAGAGACGGTGAACACCTAATTCGTGAAGAAGACATTATTCAAACCATTAACGACAATGCCGATAGCGTGGCATTGGTATTTTTCGGCGGTGTGAATTATTTCACTGGCCAAGTATTCGATATGAAAAAACTCACGGATGTTGCCCACGAAGTGGGGGCTATTGCGGGATTTGATTTGGCCCACGCGGTTGGCAACATTCCGCTAAATTTGCACGATTGGAACGTCGACTTTGCAGCCTGGTGTACCTACAAATATCTAAACTCCAGTGCGGGTAACGTAGCAGGTTTGTTTGTTCATGACAGGCACGGTGACGATACCAGTATCAATCGTTTTGGTGGTTGGTGGGGACACAACAAAGAACGCCGTTTCCTAATGGAAAATACGTTCGAACCTATGACAGGTGCAGAAGGCTGGCAAGTGAGTAATGCGCCAGTTATGGGCATGTCCATCTTAAAATCTTCTTTGGATATTTTCCATGAAGTCGGCATGGACAAACTAAGAGCTAAGAGCCTCAAGTTGACGGCGTTTTTGGAATTCGTGTTTAACGATATCGTGAAGCAATTCCCTAATGTCGATCTTGAGATCATTACCCCTACTGATCCGGAAAAGCGAGGATGCCAATTGTCTGTAAAGCTTGTGGGCACGGATAAATCGTTTTTTAACAAGTTAACCGACGCTGGCGTCATTGCCGATTTCCGTGAACCAGATGTGGTTCGACTCGCTCCAACACCGCTTTATAACAATTTTGAAGATGTATACCAATTTGGTCAAACCCTTAAGTCGCTTTTAGCTGACTGGTAATACCGGAGGGAACATGGATAAAAATAATAAAAACATAACTATCGCCGGCGCAGGACCCGTTGGCGCCCTGTTAGGTGTCATGTTGGCAAAAAAAGGGCATCAAGTGGATTTATTCGAGTCACGACCTGATTCACGTCAAACCAATATCTATCAGGGTAAGTCCATTAATCTGGCATTATCGGATAGAGGCTGGCTGGCGCTGGAAGCGGTAGGAATCGCCGACGAAATACGCAAACACGCCATACCCATGTACAACCGAGTTATGCACGATATCGAAGGTAACATCACCAAACAACCTTATGGTAAAGACAACCAGGCCATTTGGTCGGTATCTCGCTCTGGTATCAATGAGCAATTGATCTCCATGGCGGAAGCTGAGGCCAACTGCAACGTTCATTTTCGTCATCACTTAACGGACTTAAATTTTGATGATTGTACCGCCAGATTTGACCATGACGGCGAGCAGGTTCAACACAAAAGTGACTTAGTTATCGGCGCCGATGGTGCCTTTTCGAAGGTTCGCCGATTGGCACAAGAGCTACCGAAAAAACGCATTAGTTATAGTTTGGAATACATGCCGCAAAGTTATATGGAGCTCTCTTTTCCTGCTGGTGAAAACGGCAGTTTTAACATGGAAAAGAACGCGCTACATATCTGGCCGCGTAAAAACTTCATGTTAATTGCCCTGCCCAACCCTGATGGTTCATTCACTGGCACTTTGTTTATGGATCATGAAGGCGAATTATCTTTTAAATCGTTAAACACAAAAGAAAAGGTATCGGAGTTTTTCCTTTCCTATTTCCCGGATGCGATGGATAAACTCGATGATCCAGTGGAAGACTTCGTCTCAAAAGAACCTTCCCCACTATGTCTGGTTCATATATATCCTTGGTTGGTCAATGACAAAGTAGCACTTATTGGGGATGCGGCTCATGCGATGGTGCCGTTTTACGGTCAGGGCATGAACTGTGGATTTGAAGACTGTCGTATATTGAGTGAACTAGAATCACAATTTGAAAGCTGGCCAGAAATCTTAAACGCTTATCAAGAAGCACGTAAAGAAAACGGTGACGCCATTATAGAACTGGCAAAACGCAACTTTGTGGAAATGAGCGAGTTGTCTGCCGATCCGAAGTTTTTATTACGTAAAAAAATCGAAGCAAAGTTTCATGAACTCTACCCGGCACTTTGGGTTCCACTCTATTCCATGGTGACTTTTTCGCCACATATCCCCTACTCTACCGCTTTAAAAACAGGTGACATTCAAAAAAACATCATGGATGAAATCATGGCACTGCCAGAAATAGAAAGTCGATGGCAGGACGATGATATATATCAACGTCTTCACAGCTTGGCAGTGGAAAAATTTCAATCTCAGAAAGAGGAGATTTAACAATGTCTTGCCCACATTCTGCTAATTATCGAGCGATGGAAGACTCGATCAAGACGGACTTCAACAACGACATGTCCTATGGCGATTACCTAAACCTAGAACAGATTTTGTCGGCGCAACACCCACAATCGAAAGAACACGATGAAATGTTGTTTATCATTATTCATCAATCCAGTGAATTGTGGTTAAAGCTGGCAGGTCACGAGTTATCGGCAGCCATTAAAATGATCAAACAAAGTGAATTTGGTCCAGCCTTTAAGGTCATCTCCCGTGTCAAACAGATATTCCTGCAGCTAACACAATCCTGGAATATCTTGTCTACCCTAACGCCTGTAGATTATTTGAAATTCCGCGACGCACTTGGTCACTCTTCCGGATTCCAGAGTTACGGTTATCGTAAACTTGAATTTTTGTTAGGCAACAAAAACACCGACTTGATAAAAGTGCATAGCAGCAACCCAACTGTATTTGACGAGTTAACGGACATTTCAAAAGCACCGAGTTTATATGATGAAATTTTACAGTTAATGGCCAAACAAGGTTTTGACATCGACGCCTCAGTGCTGGAACGAGATTTTAATCAGCCTTATCAAGCCCACGAATCGGTGGCAAATGCATGGTTAAAAGTCTATCAGGATGCGGATACGCATTTTGAGTTATATGAACTTGCAGAAAAACTCATGGACATTGAAGATGCGTTTCAAAATTGGCGTTTTAAACACATGTATACGGTGCAACGTGTTATAGGTAATAAGATGGGAACGGGTGGTAGTTCTGGCGTCGAATTTCTAAAAAAAGCGCTTGATATTAGCTTCTTTCCAGAGTTACTTGAGATAAGAACCAGATTGTAAAACTTCTTGTTCGAGAGAGCTTTATCAGCTCTCTCAGATCTTCTAACATTTCATGCATTTACCGATATTCGGTCCATTTTGTAAACAGCCATTCGCTTAACTCTCATTTTAGTTATTTCGTCGGTAATGACCTTGTGTCGATATAGTGCTCAGTTTATCGTATTTGATTAATTACAATAACTAGAGCCTAACTATATGAATGTTCTAATCAAGGCAGCCATTGCTGCATCTTTGATGGTTTCTAATGCTAGTGTATTCGCAGAAGACGACAAGTCTCTATTCAATAGCAAAACCTTTAAATCAATGGAATTACGTAATATAGGTCCCGCCTATATGTCTGGTCGTATTTCCGATATTGCCGTTGATCAAAACAACCCTTCCACTTGGTATACCGCGGTTTCGTCCGGTGGCGTCTGGAAAACCGTTAATGCGGGTAATACGTGGACACCTATTTTTGATAAACAAAAAGTGTACTCAACCGGTGACGTGACGATAGATCCGAACAACTCCAATATTATTTGGGTAGGAACTGGCGAAAATAACGGTGGCCGTCATATCAGCTTTGGCGACGGCATATACAAATCACTGGACGGTGGTAAAACGTGGAAAAACATGGGCCTTAAAAAGTCCGAGCGTATCTCCGATATTATCATCCATCCTAGCAATTCGGATATCGTCTGGGCGGCGGTACAAGGACCACTTTGGTCAAGTGGCGGTGAGCGCGGATTATACAAAACCACTGATGGTGGTAAAACCTGGAAACAAGTTCTAAAAACTGAAGACGAGTGGACCGGCGTCACGTCACTATTAATCGACCCACGCAATCCAGACAAACTGTATGCAGCTACTTGGTCCCGTCAACGTACTGTGGCAGCTTACGTTGGTACAGGTCCGGGTTCAGGTATTCATACCTCTGATGATGGCGGCGAAACCTGGACTGAATTAAAAACGGGTTTACCAACAACCAATATGGGTAAAATTGGTATGGCAATATCGCCAATCAACCCTGACATTGTTTATGCCACAATTGAAATAGATAATCGCAAAGGTGGTTTTTATCGTTCTGAAAACCGCGGCGCAAGCTGGAAGAAGATGTCAGACGAAGTGGGTGGCGGAACAGGTCCACACTACTATCAAGAGATTTTTGCCGACCAGCACCAGTTAGATCGTGTTTATATCGCAAGTAACTACAGTAAGGTATCAGACGACGGCGGTAAAACCTGGACGCCTATCAACACCAAACGCAAACACGTAGATGATCACGCATTCGCCTTCCACCCTACTGACCCAGACTTCGTTCTAATTGGCTCTGACGGTGGCATCTATATGTCTCACGACAGAATGGAAAACTGGCGTTATATCGCAAACCTTCCTCTAACTCAGTTCTACAAAGTCGCACCGGACGACGCAACGCCATTTTATAATGTTTATGCTGGTGCACAGGACAACTCGACACAAGGTGGTCCATCTCGTACAGCACGTAAAGACGGGATCAAAAACAAAGATTGGTTCCTAACACTAGGTGGTGACGGACATCAACCCGCGGTTGAGCCAGGTAATCCTAATATTATGTACTCGCAGTGGCAACAAGGTAACTTAACCCGTCACGACTTAAAAACGCGTGAAAGTGTTTATATCAAACCACAGGCGCGACCGGGAGAGCCAGCGGAACGTTATAACTGGGATGCCCCAATTAACGTTTCCACGCATGACCCTAAACGCCTTTATTTTGCTTCACAGCGTGTATGGCGCTCTGATGACCGCGGCGACAGCTGGACACCACTTTCCGGTGATTTGACAAAAAATGGTAACCGCATGCATATGCCGATGATGGGCCGTACTTGGTCTGTTGAAGCGGGATGGGACATTTACGCCATGTCGAACTTTCACACCATTGCCAACTTCTCTGAAAGCCCGGTTGATGAGAATGTGCTTTGGGTAGGAACTGACGATGGTCTTATTCAGGTTTCAACCAATGGTGGCCAAAGCTGGAAAAAGATTGACCTTAAGAAAGTTAAGGGAATTCCAGCGAACGCATACGTGAACGATATTCGTGCCGATTTGTTCGACCGTGACACGGTTTACGTTGCACTTGATAATCATAAAGAAGGTGATTTTAAACCTTACCTAATTAAGTCAACTAACTTAGGTAAAAAGTGGACATCGCTAGCCAAAGACTTACCTGAAAAACACTTAGTGTGGCGTATCGTTCAGGACCACGAAAACAAAAACCTGTTATTTGTTGGTACCGAATTTGGTGTATTTTTCACTGTTGATGGTGGTAAGAAGTGGGTTGAGTTAGACGGTGGCATTCCAACTATTTCTAGTCGTGATGTTAAAATCCAACGCCGTGAAAACGATTTAGTGGTCGGTACCTTTGGTCGCGGTATTTATATCCTTGACGATTATGCCCCACTTCGCCAATTAACTGAAAAAGCGATGGAAAAAGACGCAATTTTAATGGCGCCTAGTCGTCCGGTTAAATGGTTTAAACTGGATGATAACCATGCGGACACAGACGGCGATGACCGTTTTGCAGCGAAAAACCCAGCCCATGGCGCGACTTTAACTTACTTCTTAAAAGATAACTTGATGACAGCAAAAGAAAAACGTCAAGAAGCCGAGAAGAAAATGGTTAAAGACAAAAAGTATCCTAAATATCCTGCTTGGGAAGATATTGAAAAAGAAAACCAAGAAGCTAAACCCGCAGTTTACGTTGAGATCAGAGATGCTTCCGGTGATGTTGTAAATCGCATTGCAGGCAAAAACAAAAAAGGTCTTCACCGTGTAACTTGGGATATGACGTTTGCATCAAGCACCGCTTTAACGGGTAAAAAACGTTCACCATACCATCCATTGGCGAATGGTATTATGGCCGCTCCGGGTAAATACACGGCAACACTTTTCAAACGAGTTGGAAGTGAAGTTACTCAGCTAGCAGATACTGTTGAGCTGGAACTTAGACCTATCTATAAAGGCGCTTTGGATGGTGCAAGCTACCAAGAAGTTGTGAAATTCAGTAAAGAAATTGCTGAAGCTGACAGACGTTCTTCGGCGGCTTCTGCAGTGTTAGAAACTGTTTCTAAAACTATGGAATCGCTACGCACGGCTATTGACCGCACACCTGGTAATATCAACAATCTAGAAGCCAAGTATGCCGAACTTCAATCAGAGCTTAATGCCATTAACTTCGAGTTATCAGGACTGAAATCTCGTAACAGAAAAGGCGCTAAACCAGCCAATATATATAGCCGAATTGGTTTTGCTATGTCTGCGGTAGGTTCATCTTACGGCCCTACGAAACAGCACCGTGAGCAGTTTGGTTACGCCATTGAAGGTTTAGATGCCGTAACGAAACGCATTAATACGCTGCAACAAACAAGTATTCCTTCTCTGCAAAAAGAAGTGCTTGACGCTGGAGGTCCTTGGACAGTGGGAGCACCATTAATTACCAAATAGTACTAATTACTTATAGGTAAACAAAAACGGCACCACATGGTTAATGCAGATCGTTTTAGCTAATTGAACGATCTTCCAGAGGCTTCATAATAGGCCGCAACGCAAGTTGTGGCCTATTTTTTATGTCTGAGTTTTTAAAAGAATTACACCTTACTTCTGAGTTCT
>Ga0213831_1000535_pt1 | contig 21883 bp, 17 predicted proteins | sample SWATP12_FD_163421 | JGI IMG/M metagenome (GOLD analysis project Ga0213831, IMG submission 163421) | Coastal seawater microbial communities from Marineland, Florida, United States - SWA TP1 #2 | ecosystem: Environmental > Aquatic > Marine > Coastal | place: USA: Florida | collected 2016-08-06 | reverse complement strand
TATTATCTACACTTACGGTGACTTGTTTGTTCAATAAATTAACTAACAAAATGCTACGCATGTCACCATCTGACTCTTGGTAAATAGCTTGAACATTTTTAAATGACTCTGTGTTTAGATAAACAACGTCACCTGCTTTCGGTAACGTTGATGTCACCTCACTGATATCACTCATAGATTTGAGTTGAGCAATTAACTGCTCAGGTACGATTTGAAATTTATGACCATAAGCAACAAAACCACTTACTCCACAGGTATTTTTTACCGCAGAAAAGTTACAGTTTTGCGAGTCTAGCTTTATAAATAAATAACTAGGGAAAAGAGGAAATGTACGAATTGATCGGCGACCCTTTACGATTCGCTCGATGTTATGTTCGGGGAAGAACACTTCAAAACCTTGGTTTTGAAGGTTAATTTTAGCTCTTTGTTCTTGTTTTGATTTGCAAAAAAGTAAGTACCAACTTTCCATAGCCACACCTAAAATACTCACGTTCCTTAAAACCAATCCAAAAGGACTGGTTTTTATGAGCCAGCGATTATACGCAGAGAACTTGGGCGTGTCTATTACAAATTTGTTATTACCTTTTGCTGAAACTAATCACTACCAAACAAATCCCTGGTGTACACTTTTTCAGCCACATCATTGAGTTCAGAAACCATTCTGTTGGCGATGATCACATCTGCAGAAGATTTTAATTCAGCTAGATCATGGGTCACTTTAGAGTTAAAAAAAGTTTCTTCATGTAATTCAGGTTCGTAAACAATTACTTCAACACCCTTAGCCTTAACTCGCTTCATAATACCTTGAATTGCAGATGCTCTAAAGTTATCCGAACCAGCCTTCATTATTAAACGATGAATGCCAACCACTTTTGGCTTTCTAGCCAAGATCGACTCTGCGATAAAATCCTTTCGAGTTGAGTTTGCATCTACAATCGCGCGGATCATATTGTTTGGCACGTTTTGATAGTTAGCCAATAATTGCTTGGTATCTTTAGGTAAGCAATAGCCACCATAACCAAAAGAAGGGTTGTTGTAATGGCCACCTATACGTGGGTCTAAACTAACCCCCTCAATAATTTGCTTCGAATTAAGCCCCCGACTTTCTGCGTAGCTGTCAAGTTCGTTAAAATAAGCCACTCGCATAGCCAAATATGTATTTGAGAACAGCTTAATTGCCTCTGCCTCTGTTGAACCGGTGTATAGAACATCTATCTCTTTTTTATTGGCACCTTGAACTAACAATTCAGCAAATATTTTTGCTCTATCTGAATCCTCACCTACAATAATGCGAGATGGATTCAAGTTATCGTACAGAGCTTTGCCTTCTCGTAAAAACTCAGGTGAAAAAATAACGTTATCTGTTTTAAATGTTTTTTTTACTGTTTCGGTAAAACCAACCGGAACTGTTGATTTAATTACTATTACTGCATGAGGGTTTATTACTAAAACATCAGCAATAACCGCTTCTACAGATTTGGTATTAAAATAGTTTGTAGTGGGGTCATAATCAGTGGGTGTTGCAACAATTATAAAATCTGCATTTTCATATGCTAAGTTTTTATCTGTAGTCGCTTTAAAATTAAGCTGCTTGTTTTCTAAAAAGTCTTCTATTTCAGGATCACTAATAGGCGATTTTCTATCATTTAGAAGCCTTATTTTATTTTCTAAAATATCTAAAGCTATCACACGATTATTTTGCGCCAACAACATTGCGTTTGAGAGGCCAACATAACCAGTACCCGCGATCGTTATATTCATAACCATCCAAATAGATTGATTTTAATGTTAATTTACGTTTTTAAGTAAAGTCACATTAGCACTATTTTTCAAGTTTTCCTGCCAATTTAAATCGCAAATACCATCTGTTGGATTGAAGGCAGTTGGAGCCTCTAATAATAGTTTGCGAATAGAGTGATGATCATTTGAGTCACATGCTAATTCAAGTTCAAGAAGTAACTTTTCAAGCTCACTCCATGGCATTTTAACTTCATGGGCACTCATGATTCTTTGATGTTCTGTCCCAACAACATTATCACCAATTAGTAGCTCTTCATAAAGCTTTTCACCTGGGCGAAGGCCTGTACATTGAATTTCAATATCGCCTTCAGGGTGTTGACTTGACTTCACATCTAAACCAGAAAGGTGGACCATCTTAGTCGCTAAATCCATTATTTTAACCGGCTCGCCCATATCTAAAACGAATACATCGCCCCCCTTACCCATTGCGCCAGCTTGAATGACGAGTTGTGCAGCTTCAGGAATGGTCATAAAGTAACGAGTGATATCTTTATGTGTTAAAGTGATTGGGCCACCTTGTTTTATCTGCTGCCTAAATAGCGGAACGACAGAGCCCGAAGAACCAAGTACATTACCAAAACGCACCATTGTAAAGCGCGTAGTTTTTTGTGTATCAGATAATGCTTGTAGCACTAGTTCAGCCATACGCTTAGTTGTACCCATGACATTAGTAGGTCGAACTGCTTTATCGGTTGAAATAAGTACAAAGGTTTCAACGTTATTTTCTATCGCAGCACGGGCAATGTTACTGGTGCCAAATATATTATTTTTCACACCTTCAATAACATTGTGCTCAACCAAAGGAACATGCTTGTAGGCCGCAGCATGATAGATAGTTTGCACTTTAAATGACGAAAGTGTCATTGAAATGAGTTTAAAGTTTTGAATTGAACCAAGTATCGGAATAATTTCGATATTTAAAGAGTTTTTAAGTGTGTAATCTTTAAGCTCTTTTTCTATTGCATATAATGAATACTCAGAAAGCTCAAATAAAACTAGCTTCGTCGGTGAGTTTTTAACAATTTGACGGCAAAGCTCAGAACCAATTGAGCCACCAGCACCTGAAACCAAAACAACTTTGTTTTGAATATTAGCAGACATTAATTCCGTATTCGGTTCTACGGGATCGCGTCCTAAAAGATCTTCAACACCTACTTCTTTTATTTGTTCTAATGAAGTGTTTCCTGCTACCAAATCGGCCATTCCAGGAATCGTCATCACTTGTAACTTGTATTTTTCAATATTATTTAGTATTTCTTTGCGGCGGTTGCGACTCGCACTAGGCAATGCTAGTAAAATTTTAGAAACATGTTTAGAGCGAACCACAGCAGCAATATTCTGTGGCGAAAAAACATTTAACCCCTGAACAAAAGTGTTTTGTTTTTTTATATCATCATCGATAAATGCAACTGGCGCATATTCAGGTCCATTAGCAAGGGCTGTTGCCAATTGACGACCTGCAGAGCCTGCGCCATAGATAACAACATTTTCTTTTCGACGCATAATCAACTTACCTACGATTGCCCTTACTATTAAGCGACTACCGCCAACCAGCAATAGTGAAATACAAAAATAAATCACGGGTACAGTTCGAGGAACTTGAAAATTAAAGAAAAATGAAAAACCTATAAAATAGATTGTTGATAAGATCACTCCGGCTAAAATTGCCCATAATGCTTGTGAGTTAATATATCTAAGCACTGCACGGTACAGCCCTAGCTTCACAAACGACAATAAACTCAGCGGTAAAATAGCTGATAATATCAACCAGTTATTCACATCACGTAGTTCTTCTAAACTATCAAGCCTTAATATAAAGGCAATCCAGAACGATGAAAAAATAAAAACTGTATCGACTAAAAGAGAAATGATTCGCTTTTGGGTACGGGGTAATTTTACAAGAGTATCTAAAAACAAAAGAGAATCCCTATCAGAAAGAGCAATAAAATAATCCTGCCTCTATTTTACTACAACAAGTAACACTAAAACAATTAAGTAAAATAAACACTTTTGGTAGTTTTTATCTTTATGTTTTTTGTTTCAATTATGTAACCAATTGTAACCTGCTATTTAACTCTATCTCCGCTACCTTTTCCTGCAACTGTCATCAAAATCAACTTAAAGTAAGTTCTAATGGTCAATGAATCAATCATCTTTTTGTCTAATTTAGCCAATTTCAATGGCGTGGACATATCAACGTCATTAACTTGAGCAAGCCCTGTAATACCAGGCCTAACAGCAAACACGTTATATTTATCCCTCTGTTGTGTCAGCTCCTGCTGATTAAATAATCCAGGCCTTGGCCCCACTAAGCTCATTTCACCTTTTAAAACATTCCAAAGTTGAGGTAATTCATCTAATTTAGTGCGTCGTAAAAAACCACCAAATGGTGTAATCGAAGAGGCACTAGCTAGATGACTAGCTACTGAAGCAGTATCAACTTTCATTGTTCTGAATTTAACTAATATAAACGGCTTCTTGTTTCGCCCTACCCTCTCTTGTTTGAAAAGAGGTGAGCCTGTATCAAATAAGCCAACAAAATATAGGGCGATTAAAAAAGGTAATGTAATTATCAAGCCAATTAGTGAAAAAAAGATATCGAGTAAACGGATCATTTAAAATTCCAAAATTATTTAAAGCAGCGACGTACGCCTTCGTCAAGGGATAATGGAGGCACCCAGTTTAGAGTACTTTTGGTATATTCAATATCGACCGTTAATGAGTTTGTGAACTTTGTAACTTGGTCTTGTTTACCAACAATTTTTGATAGAAATATCAACAACCCAACTGGCAATGGTATTAACTTAGTTGCTTTATTATTGGCTTTAATTAGCTTTAGCAAAAACTCTGATGTTGAAACAATGTCATCGTCACTAACTAAAAAAGTTTTATTGGCCGCTTTGGGATGACTTATACAGGTTTTAATTAAACTAACCAAGTTGTCTACTGCAACAAAGCTTCGCTTGTTATGAATAGCACCTAATGGTAGAGGTAAGTTACTATTAGCTAATTTAATTAGTTTGGCAAAATTGCCTGTGGCATGTTTACCATAAACTAATGGCGGACGGATAATAACAACCTCTATAGCACTTTGTTCAGCGATTTTTTTTAACTCAATCTCGGCATTATATTTAGACATCGCATACATTGGTTCTGGTTTTACCGCATCAGAACTCTTGAAAGGCTCTGAGTTACAAGCTCCGTTAACACCTATTGAACTTATAAATATAAACCGTCTTACACCATTGACTGCTGCAGCTTTTGCTAATTTAGCCGCACCCTCACAATTTACACTATGCATTTCATCTGAAGATGAATGAGCTATGGCAGCTAAGTGAATAACACAATCAACCTCATTAAAATACTCGGATTTATAGTCAGTTTTTCCTGTTATACTTTCAACTTTAACTATATTGTTGTGTATACTCCCTGAAGGTTGACCTCTATGAACTTCTATTACGTTTTCACCGAGAGCGTTAATAAGGTGCCGACCAATGAAGCCTGTTCCTCCTGTTATCATTACTTTATTCACAATTGATTACACTCTCAAGCTCTGACGTTAAATATTTATAGCTGTACTGCTCCTCAACTAACTTGCGCCCATTCATCCCTATCGCATTTAGTTCGTTTTTAGACTTGCTTCTTAATTCTAAAATTGCTTTAGTTATATTTGCCGCATTCTCAGGTTCAACCTCGATTCCTGCATTAACTTCTTTTACCGGGTTATAATTTCCTGAGTCAATGGCATATATGATTGGTCTTGCTGAATATAGGTAATCAAAAAGTTTATTTGGAGAGACTCCAAATCGAAACAACGGATCTTTAGTTAAGCCGATATAACATACATCAAAAGTTTTTAGCATTGATTGAATTTCAACTTTAGGTATTGGTTCAATAAAATGCACATTAGTCAATTGATTTTCTGTGACAAAATTCTGCAAATTATCTTTTTCTTTACCAGCCCCAACAAGAACAAAAGCAATATCTGTTTCATTAATCAATTCTTTAGCTGAGTGCAATAAATAGTTTAAGGCATTAGCATTTCCAAACGCTCCAGCATAACCAATTACAAACTTATCTTTAGGGAGGCTCGCCATAGCATCGTTATTTAGCTTTATATTCTGTGTAACCTCATCAAAAGAAACGCCATTTGCAATCCATTTAAATTTATTTCTTTTTAAACCTCTTGATGCCATATGGTCATGAGAATTCTTTAAATTTGAAACAACAAAATCTGCAGTTCTGTATGCCTTATCTTCTATCCATTGCAAAAAACGAATGAATGGGTGATTAGGCGAGTAACCACCTATCTGTATTACAGAAAGCGGCCAAATATCCCTCACCTCAAAAATGATCTTTGCTTTAAGTCGCTTTGATAACCTCAGCGCGGCTAAATAACCAACTAGCGGCGCTGACGAGTATAGAATAACATCTGGTCGTTCATTTAAATGTTTTGGTAGCTTTAACAACTGATATGCAAAGGCAAACCAATTTAAAATTCGCCGCTTGCTATTTGAAGAGGCATATTCATTCACCCTTACCCAAACGAAATCAAAAGTACCTCTATTTTCTATTTCTATATCACTAGCTAAATTCTTTGGCTCCCGCATTATATGCGAATAGCTAGCAGCAATTACTTTTACTCTATAACCCTTTTTCGCCAACTCATGCGCAAAATAATAATGTCGTCCTGCCAGCCCTCTTTCAGGTGTAGATGCGTATTGATTAATCAGCCAAATTGTTTTCATTTTCACTATACTTTATTAGTTCATTAACAATCACATTAGAAGCATCACCATTTCCGTATAAATTCACATCAAAATTTGAGGTAAATTTAAAATTTTGATACGCATCACTAATTTTAGATTTTTCAGCTCCAACCAGAACATTGAAACCATTATTTACAAGCTCTACCCACTCGGTTTCATCCCGAAGAGTGATACAAGGCTTCGCAAAAAAGAAGGCTTCTTTTTGTAACCCACCACTATCAGTCATTACTAACTTACAATTATCGATTAACCAAACCATATTTAAATAGCCTACAGGCTCTATCACCTTTATATTTAGTGATAGCTCTATATTTAAGCTAGCTAACTTGGCTTTTGTTCGAGGATGAAGAGGTAAAATTACGGTACAATCTTCGGCAATTATATTTAATGACTCAACAATAGCAGTTAGGCGCTCTTCCGAATCAGTATTTTCAGCACGGTGAATCGTAGATAAAATATAGTTTCCGGTTATATCTAAGCTTTCTGGTTTTTGAGATAAACTTTTATAAAAGATAGCACCATCTTGCATTACATCCCCAGAAAAACTCACCTGTGTTTGCCATTTATCAACACCTTCACTTTGCAAGTTATTTATTGCGGTTTGGGTTGGGCAAAACAAAATGGAACTAACTCGATCTGTCAAAATACGGTTAATTTCTTCAGGCATGTTCATATTAAATGAGCGCAATCCTGCTTCAACATGCGCAACTTTAATATGTAGTTTTGAAGCGGCAATTGCGCCCGCTAAGGTTGAATTAGTATCGCCATAGACTAACACCCAATCAGGTTGCTCTTTAATTAAAACTTCTTCTATCTTTTCAATCATTTGGCCTGTCATTGCGCCATGAGACTTGCCCCCGATACCTAAAAAGTAATCAGGTTTTGGAATTTTCATTTCATCAAAGAAAATATCACTCATATTCGCATCATAATGTTGCCCAGTATGAACAATAATTTCTTTGATTTGATCATCCTCTGCAATTGCTCTGCTAACGCTACCCGCTTTTATAAACTGAGGCCTCGCCCCTAAAACAGTTACAACCTTAATCATTTTTAGCTACCTTAAAGTCTTCTATTACTTGGTTATAAACATTCTTCATCTGCTTTAAACAAATACTCCAGCAATATGTCTGTTCCACATGTTGCTTTGCTGCAGCCCCCATTTTCTCTCTTAACTCTGCATTAGTGACTAACTTCTCGATAGCCTTTGCTGCAGCAACCGGGTCTTCTTTTGTTACAACCAAACCTGTTACTTCATTTTTAACAACTTCAGGTAACCCCCCTGCATCAGACACAACAACCGGCTTTGAAGCAGCCCCAGCTTCGATAATAGCCACACCAAAACTTTCGCTATCTAAGCGACTTAATGCAACATATATATCAAATGCGGCTAGCTCGTGAGCAACTTGCGTGTGATCGACTTGGCCAACAAACTCGACACGATCAAAAACTGCTTTTTGTTTTGCTAATAACTTTAACTGAGCCGTTTTAGGGCCACCTCCGACCAATCTAAGTTTTAACTTTTCGGCTAACTCAGGAGCCGTTATCTTTATGTTTGTCAACAATATTGAAAATGATTCTATTAATGTGTCAATTCCGTACTTATCATCCATTGTTTTTACTGTACCAATTATAATTTCTCCGGCACTTTGTTTAACCCCAGTTGCCACACTAAAATACTCAATATCAACTCCAAACGGAGTTATGTAAATTTCTTTATTTAGTTTTACTAATTTATTGGTCTGCGCTGCCATGCAATGGCTTGTTGATGCTATTGCATCAGATGCTAAAAGATTCTTTTTTATTAGATAATTGTGTAGGAACGATTTATAAGGGAAGTCATACACATCACTACCCCAAACAGATAATAGCAACGGGCGGTAATTAGTTAGCCTTGCTGTTGTTCCATACCCACTTGCATAGTGAGCATTTATTAAATTTGGTTGAATTTCTTTTAGTAGACGCCTTACTTTGGGCACAATTAGAAAATAGCCTAGTAAGCCCTGCCCCTTCAAAATATGTACCTTTACGCCATCCGTGTATTGCTGTTTAGGCCTATGCTGACTGATTAAATGAACCTCAATGCCTTGCTTAGAAAGCCCATTTGCCCATCTAAATGTATGAATAGAGCCCGCATCAGCTAGTAATACGACTTTCATTATATTGCTCCTTTAGAAAGGTCTTTTACTACTTGTTGTGCTCGAGCTAACCAAGTGTGTTCATTTGCAATAGTCGCAATGTGTTCACTTACACTTTGCAGCTCTTTGTTGTTATTTATTAGGCCAAATAAGAAGCTTGTTAACTCTTCATCGTCATATGAAACTGTCCAGCCTGCTTTGTTTTGCTCAATAAATTTTGCAGCCAATGTTCCTTTAGAAGCTAATATAGGCTTTAAACTCCCTATATATTCATACAATTTAACTGGTGCGGCAAATTCCCAGTATTTTTGTGGTTCAACAAATATAGAGACGATGTCCGCTTGCAACATATGTTCTTTCATCTTATCGCCAGTTAGATGCACCACCTTTATATTTTCGGTTAATTTGGGGTACTTATGTTTTACACTTTCCCATTCATCTTGACGAGTGCATATTGTCAAAGTTATTTCAGGCATAGCAACAACAACTTGCACTAACAGCTGCATATTATAATGGGCCCCCACTCCACCTACATAAAAAATATCTAGGGCTTTACTGGACTCTGCTGCTTTTCTTGCTTCTAAAGGGAGATTTTCTGAGTGTCCAGGTGGAAGTTCAGACATTATCTGTTGTTTAACTACTGGCACATACTTACGCATTTCCAATGACGGTAAATAAAGCTTGGTCAGATATTCTTTATAGTTTAGCAAATCATAATGGTAGCAACATTTAGCAAACCATATTTTTAAAAAGTTTAGTCCCTCACCGTAACCGTCAAATGCCCAGTAAATATCACGGTAAAATAGGCCAATAGCTATGCCTTGCTTTTTACAAAAACGGAAAAAGTTAAAGTCAATAAATGGCCGTAACGGTAAATGGTGGGTGTCTGTCAACACTGTTGGCATGGTGGAGCTTTCAGAATAAACAAAGCTATATGTTATACCTTTACTGATATTTTCTTTTATAGTTTTTATAGACGCTTTTCTTTGCTTACTGTAACCCGTAACTAAATCTACCTGATACCCTAAGCTTTGAAATGCTTTCAACATTTGTACAGGCCTAATGCCACTGGCTGATTTAGCGTTAGGATCTAAAGGTAAGGGGTGGTGGAAAATAATACGTTTCATTAGGTCAAGACCCCTTGGTTAAATATAGTGTTTCATTATAAATTTTGGATTTATCAAAGAAGGTAAATAAGAAAAATAGAAAAAATATTAAACTACCTAGTACACTTGAAGAGATCATCGATGATACCACAAACACCACTATAACTTGTAACTTTCGGTTTGAGTAGCGTAATAGATAACCTGTAGCGACCAAAAATAAAAACAACCCTAGCCAACCTAACCAATAACCTAATTCTACAATTAAAGAGTGTGGGTTTTGGAACATTAGCTCTGGGTTAAAATTAACATTATTTGCATACATAAAGTAATTTGCTATTTTACCACTTCCTGTTCCTAGCTCTGTAAAGCGGTCAATAAAATGAAGATAAGACTCTGCGCGAATTGACATCGAGCTGTCCTTTCCCATACCTCCAGCTAACACCTGCAAGATACTATCAACCCTAGCAATAACCCGACCAATTACTCCGTCGTCCCGATTTGAAAAGGTTTGATACAAAAAAACAAGTGAGACTATCGAAAAAAATATATAGAAAATAGTTTTAAGCGTGTACTTTTGAGAAATAACAAACAATAAAAAAGCAAGTACCAATGCCGACCTTGAACCAGTAAGAAGTAATAAGACGACGATAAAACCCCAGCCTAGTTTTCGAGTTAGGTGATGCAAATTATTTTTTAGCCCGATAAAAATATAGGTTATAAGTAACACAATACAGGCTAAATCATTTGGATTAATAAATGTGCCAGTGATACCAAAAAAACCTTGGTACTCTTCACTAATAGGTAAACCAAAACCTAATGTATAAGTTGCAACTTGCCCTATACAAATTACAAGCTGTAAAAATAGAAAAGATAAAATGAGCTTTGAGCGGAATTTTACACTATCAAAGCTAGGGGTGTAGTAACCTAATCGAACTAAAGAAAGCACTAAAAATGGTAACATCAAGATTATTAAGAAATGGGTGGTTAAGAACTTACCTGAATAAGGAGAAATTACATAATAGAAGCCTGCGACAATTGAATAAAAAGAAAATAGCAGTACTGATATCCAATCTTCTGCTAAGAAAAAGGTTTTTTGCCGAATTTCAGTTAACAGAATTAAAAATAATGAAATAATTATTGGGCTGTAAGCGATCGCACCACTATTAAAAACGTAGCCTAAAAAAGTCGATATAAATATAGATATAATAAGTAACCTATATACCCAATTAACTTTAAGCAAACCGTCGTACCAAAAACTTACACAACAAAGAAAGTGAGTTTTTAAATACAAAAAAACCCACCACAAATAAACCAGCCCACATTAATAAAGCAACAGAGTTAGCTTTAAGGTACAGAGCATTTACTATAGCGCAGCTAAGCAGTAAAACAGCTATAATATAACTTTTAAGGAAAGGCATTTTACGCCATACAATTTTACTAAACTCCGTTCGCACAAGATAAAGTATAAAAAATGCAATCGCAGTAGAGACAGCTGCTCCCCCAGCTCCAAATTTTGGAATAAGCAAAAAGTTACCAGCTGCATTTACTAGCATGGCAAAAATTGAAGCGAACATAGACAGTGATGTTTTACGAGATATTGTAATGCCCACTGCCGTCGTTTCTGACAACATATAAAATAATGGTCCGACTAAACAAGCACTAATTAAATACTGAACAGCACTATAATCAGCGGGCAATAAAAACTGTAATACCCAGGATAACAAGCCAGAAAGGCAAATAATAAAAAAAACAGCAGCTAATACATGCTCAGAAACGGCATCAATCTTTTGATAATCAACTTTATTTTCACCCACCCATTTAAACACTAGAGGTGCCCAAATCAAGTTAAAAACACTCGAAAACAAGATTGCAACATTCGCAATACTCATTGTCACAGAATATATTCCTAGTTCAGTAAAGCTTGATAAACCTCTAAGTAAGACTTTATCCATAACATTTAACCCCCAAGCAGCTAAACCACCTACTATTAAAGGGAACCCATACCTTACTAACTGTTGTAACTTTTTAAAATCAATTGATTCTCTTAAGCAACTAACTAAAAAAGCTTTTGTATTCCATACAAAAACCAGCAGAACAATGACTATAGACAGAGTATTAGCTAGAATAAGATTACTAAAGTGCCTTGAAAATCCAAACCAGACAATAGTAAGTACGAATAAAAGAAAACCCAGCTTGGGTAGTACCTGCCCCATAGAATAAGCAATTGCTCTTTCTTGCATTCTTAATATTAGCGATAAAAACCGAGAGCAAAGTGCAGAAAAAAAGCAAATTACACTCACAATAGTCAAGAAAATGCTAGTTTCTGAATATAATAACTTTGAAATAACTGTTTCATCTATTAAAACAACAGCTAACAAAGTTACTACACAAAATAAAACTGGTGGAATAAACGCTGTTTTAAATAATTGAGCTTGATTGTTAGTTTCGTGAAATTCCCTTATAAAGCTTTGATCTAAACCTAAAGAGCACAAAAGCACTGTAAAGCTCGCCGCAACTTGTAGCATGCTAATTTTACCAACAGCTTCAACTGAGAAGAACCATGTGATCAATGGGAGGCTAATCACACCTAATAAACCTGCTCCCACTGGCCCCAATAAATAACTAAGTACTTTATTGACTGTCATTACTTAATATTTCGCGGTAAATTTGAATTAGGGAATTGACAACAGCGTTTTCGCTAAAGCGCTTTTTACAGTAATCACGAATATCTTGCTCATTAAATTGGGGGTAATCTTCATACAAAGAAATCATTCCTTCAGCAAGCTCATTCTCATTATTTTTATTTACCAGTAACCCAACTTCTGGGGAAATAATTGATTCAGGGCCCCCACATTTAGTAGCAACTATAGGCTTACCTAGTGCAAGCGCCTCTACTAAAACTACACCAAACGTTTCATATTCACTTGATAAAACAAAAGCATTAGCTAAAGAAACTTGCTCCAAAACTTCCTCTCTTGATAAAGCACCTAGGAATTTTACTTTATTACTAACTTTTAATGTTTTAGCAAGTTCGATTAGATTATCCAGCTCAGGACCCGCTCCACCAACAACAAGCTTAACATTGGGTGTTTTTTGTTGCACTAACGCAAATGCACGCAGCAATAAATCCACTTTTTTATTAGAACCAAGCAAACAAACATTAATAAAAGTAAACGCTTTATTCTCATTTACGAGGGAGGTGTCATTTAAATTATAGTTGAGAAATTTGTTACTCACTATATTAGGTATATAAGACCATTTATTCAAACTAAAGGTATTATTGAGCAATAGTTTAAATTCATTACTAACAGCGACACACCTGTCAGCATTAAAAACAACTGGCTTTAACTTATTAATAGTTGATTTGCTTATTAGATTTCGCGCAAATGCTGAGCTATGCTCAGTGATAACAAATGGAATATTATATTTTTGTTTAAGAATTAAAGCCAAGAACCCAGCATTTAACATTGAGTGGACATGTATAATATCTGGTTTACCGTACTTTTCTACGTAGTTAAGGTAAAGTTTTTCACCATATTTTACCCATACCTTACGTGTTAATGAATTAATCTTAGGTGAAGAATTAATAAAGTGATAACGGTAAGTCGGCATCCCTTCATCTAGCGAAACTTCCAAACCTTTTTTTCTGTTTTTTTTAAAAAGACTTTTAGCAGAACTAATTTGAGGATAAATTACCCCAACCTTACAGCCTACATTTTGCAAGGCCAACGCTTGCTCTCTAAAGAAACTCCCCCCAACATCCCCTTCAAAAGCAGGGTACCAAGATGGGATAACTAAGATATGATGTTGCTCTTGCAAGGTATGCATTTAAAGATAACCATGCATCGGTAAGCTAAATACGGATCTTGCAAGTCTTTCTGCAACGGGGAAATCGCCAGCTTTATAACCTAACTGTAAAAAAGCCGTTTGCTGATGCATGCAAGTACCATAGTATACCATAGTTGGAACACCTTTGGCTTTATATTCGTCCATAACAGTATCACGACAATCCGAAACAAGAGTATATTGCGCCCAAGAGCTAACATACCCTTCAGGTACGTGCGGAGTTTTATAAATTTCTTTCAACTCTTGCGTATACTTTTCGGCGGCTCTGTTTCGATTAATAAGCTCTTGAGGAAATACAGCCAACTTCTCTAATAAAACTGCCGCTTGGATAGTGTCAAGACGAGAGTTCATGCCTATACGGACATTGTCGTACTTATCTTTCCCCTTACCATGCACTCGGTACGATTTTACTAACTCTGCATACGTATCATTATTTGTGAAGATTGCTCCACCATCACCGTAACACCCCAGTGGTTTTGCTGGAAAAAAACTGGTAGTTGCAATATCACCAAATGAACCAGCACGCTTGCCATTGATTTCACCGCCAAAACCTTGCGCGGCATCTTCGATGATTTTTAAATCATATTTATCAGCTATTCTTCTAAGTGCGGGGTAATCTGCTGGCAACCCAAAAAGATCAACCGCAATGATTGCTTTGGCGTTTAATTTGCCTTCTGCGATCACTGCTTCAATACGCTTTTCTAAGTCTACTGGACAAATGTTGAATGTATCTTCATTGGAGTCTACAAAAACCGGTGTTGCACCTTCAAAGGCTATTGTTTCTGCTGTTGCAAAAAAGGTAAATGTAGGACAAAAAACAGCATCTCCCTCTTTCACATCCAACACCATCAGCGCTAGAGTAAGTGCATCTGTGCCATTAGCACAGCTAATTGAATGTTTTACGCCAACATACTCAGATAACTTCTCTTCAAGCTCCTGTACCTCTGGCCCCATAATATATTTACCATGGTCTAAAACTGCATGAATACGTGAGTCAATCTTGTCTTTTAAGTGCTGGTATTGCGCTGCTAAATCTATGAACTGCATTTTTAAGTACTTCTAAGTTTATTGAGTAGAAACAAAGCCATTATCTAATTGGTAGTGCTCACCTGTATACTTGCAGGTGGTGCTCCCAGTCCCTGTCAAAGGTAAGTCAAGCTGCTCGCCATATTTGCTTATCCAACCGATTTGCTTTGCTGGCACCCCCACCATTAAAGCGAATGGTTTTACATCTTTATTAATAACAGCACCAGCCCCCACAAGTGAATATTCACCTATTGTCACTCCACACACTATTGTACAGTTGGCACCAAGAGTAGCGCCTTGTTTGACAAGTGTATCTCGGTATTCTGTTTTTCGTTCTATAAATGAACGTGGGTTGTATACATTTGTAAACACCATGCTTGGCCCACAGAAAACATCGTTTTCAATATGCACATTATCGTACACTGATACGTTGTTTTGTATTTTGACATTATCACCAATAGTGACCTTGTTGCCAATAAACACGTTTTGGCCTAACGAACAGCCGACACCTATCTTCGCTCCACTACATACATGCACAAAGTGCCATACACGAGTATTTTCGCCAATCTGTGCTCCCTCATCTACAATCGCGCTTTCATGTTTAGAGAAGCTCATGATTAAAGCACCTTTGAGAGTAAGGGGTGTGCTTTTCCACCTGCTATTGCAATTGGCATTTCACGGATTTTCTCAACCGTCTCTATTGCTACACGATTTTCATCAATACCAAAGCCGCTCCCTGCTAAAATATTTTGATAGCTCTGTGTGTGTAAATCAGTAAAACCACCTGAAAATTCAAGCTCTTCTGTATCGTTACCGTCATTAATAGTGATGCTGCGATATGTCAGCTTTTCACCCTTTACAGCGTTTTCAGGTAAGTTGTTCGCATCAATAGACAAAAACCATTTCACACGCGCTCGTTCATATTCAAGATAACCACTCGAGGTTTTTTCATCTCTAAAGTGCACTTCATTGTGCTTTAGCTCCCCAAAAATAAAATGCAGCATGTCATAAAAATGTACGCCAATATTTGTCGCTACACCGCCTGATTTATGGTCAAATCCTTTCCATGATTTCATATACCACTTGCCACGTGACGTCATATACGTTAAGTCAACATCAAACACTTTATTGGCAGGGGCTGCAGCCACTTTTTCTTTTAACGCTATAATCGAAGGGTGTAACCTTAATTGCAATATTGAGTTTACACTTGCGCCATATTTTTCTTCATACTCTTTTAAAGAGTCCATGTCTTCAGAATGTAACACTAATGGCTTTTCACAAATGACATCAATGCCATTTTTGAGTGCATATTTCATATGAGGTGCATGCAAATAATTAGGACTACAAATTGAGATGTAATCTAATTTGTTGCCTTTCAATGCTTGGTCTTCTACGTAAGCAGTAAAATCTTCGAACTCGGTAAAAAACTCAGCTTCAGGAAAATGGCTATCCATAATTCCAACAGAATCATTAATATCCATTGCAACAAGTAAATTATGGCCCGTTTCTTTAATTGCTTTTAAATGACGTGGAGCTATATAGCCTGAGGCACCTATTAGGGCAAAGTTCTTCATATTAATTAATATCCTTTATAGTCTGATATCGGCTTCATGAGGTTTCAAAACATGCTTTACATCATATAAAACATGGTTTTCTTTCCCTAACGCACGCAAGTTTTTTTCACCCATTTTTTTCAATTCTGAGTGGTCAACAGCAAGTACAATGCCGTCATATTTACCATGTTCAAGCGTTTTAATAAGCTCTACACCATACTCATGCTTAACTTCTTCTGGTTTCGCCCAACCATCATACACATCGACAGCCATATTAAAGTCTTTAAGCTCTTTAACAATATCAATGATTTTTGTATTCCGTACATCAGGACAATCGCCCTTAAAGGTGAAGCCTAAAATAAGAACTTTAGCTTCATCAATGTGGATCTTCTTACTAGAAAGTTTTTTAACTAATTGAGTAGCTACATATTCACCCATACCATCATTAATACGACGGCCAGCTAAAATAACCTCAGGTCGGTAACCTACTTCTTGCGCTTTATGAGTTAGGTAGTAAGGATCAACACTTATGCAGTGCCCGCCAACCAAGCCAGGTTTAAATTTTAAGAAGTTCCATTTGGTACCTGCTGCATTCAATACCTCTTCTGTATCAATTCCCAAGCGGTTAAAAATTTTTGCAAACTCATTGATGATAGCGATGTTTAGGTCGCGCTGTGTGTTTTCAATCACTTTTGCAGCTTCAGCCACCTTAATCGAGCTAGCTAAATGTGTACCTGCAGTGATGATTGAGCCATAAAGGCTATTCACAAACTCTCCAATCTCAGGCGTTGAGCCCGATGTAATCTTCATTATTTTAGTTAAAGTATTAACCTTATCACCAGGGTTAATTCTTTCCGGAGAATATCCAGCATAAAAATCTTGATTAAAAGTCAACCCCGATACTTTTTCAATAATAGGTATGCAAACTTCCTCTGTTGCACCTGGGTAAACCGTTGATTCATAAATAACTACGTCGCCTTTATTTACAAACTCGCCCAGTAATTCAGATGCTTTACGAAGCGGGGTTAAATCTGGCGCATTACTCTCATCAATAGGTGTTGGTACAGTTACAATGTAGATATTACATTCTTCTAAATCTTTTCTATCACATGAGAACTTTAAGCTTCTAACACTTGCTAACTCTCGATCACTTACTTCGAGTGTAGAATCATGACCTTGTTCTAGTTCATCTACTCGGCCTTGGTTAATATCAAAGCCTAATACAGGATATTTCTTTCCAAACTCAACAGCCAAAGGAAGGCCTACATATCCAAGCCCTATAATTCCAATTTTGATATCCTGAATAAAACTATTCATTAACTTACTCTCAATTAATTAATACACCCAATAAGTTACTAGTTGGGTTATCTGCTATTCACTCTATGTTCTAGTAAAATATCGAACCAGAACAATTAGAACACTTAAAACGCCACCTAAGAAGGTGATTAATAGACAAACCAAAGCCCTTTTCGGTTTAAATTTTAACTCGGGTATAATTGCTGGATCTATTGTTTTAAATACATACTCTTCACGCACTTCAGCCAGCATTATTACCTTTGCTTGTTCCTCAATCATTTTAAATAAAATAGATTGAATATCTGCAATTTCGGTTTTCTTTAATTGCTCTGTTAGGTATTCTGTGCTTCTTTTAGCTTCAGTCACATCCCTTTGTCTCATAACCTCATTTATATCTGAAATCAAAAGACTAACCCAATGCTGTGCAATTTGAGGTGAAATATGTTCAACAGAGATAAACACCATACCTGTTTCAGAGTTTTGAAATACCCCAAGCTTTTCTCGAAAGGCAAGTGTAGCCTCTTGAAGGGACGGCTCTGGCTTTAAGGGAGGATCGACATCACGCACCCATTTTTTATTAACTTCGTCATAAATATCTTGATCAAAAGCCAGTTTGCCTGTTTTCTGTTCCCAAGACTTAGCTGCCATTAATTCTGGTAAGATATCGTGATTAATAATAAATTCAGAAATGAATTTTCTTGATTGAAGTATTTCTAAAGCGACTAATGTCTTATTACCACTATCACTCCCCCCTAAGTTTATTCCAGCCATACTAGCAAGCCCCCCAAACTGACCAGCTAAGGCAGACAGTCCTGAAGAACTACTTTCAGAGGATGGTGCTACTTGAGCTTCAGATTTGTAAATATTGGGCAAACTAAGAGCAATAAATACACTTAAAATAGCAAATACTATAGTTACTATTAATATGAAAAATTTATGTTTTAAGAGAATCCCAAAAAACTCTCTTACATTGATAAACTCTTCCTGAGAGTTATTTTGTTTCATATCTTGATAATTTTTATTTTTCATATTTATACATTTACAATTAATCTAAATACTACTTATAGCAGCAACAGCTACACCTAACTGATAAACGATCTGTGTAGCAGTACTCCACAGAGTTAGGTTATCCATATAATCAGCATTCATTGGTACAACAATGGTATCACCTGCTTCAAGCGTGCTTGCGTCATTAACTGCAAACCAGCTACCTGTACTTGGGATTTTCACTGAGCCATTAGCTTTGATGATATAGATACGTTCATCTGCTGCACGCTCTTTTAGACCACCACTAAGGTCAATGTAATCGTCAACCGTAATGCCTTGCTTGAATAAATGGGAGGTTGCGTAGTTAACTTCACCAATCACACTGATAGAATCGCGCTTACTGGGTACATAAAGCGCATCACCATTTTGCAGAACAAGCTTTTGCTTATCTTCAATAATCAGCGGTAAATCAATAACCAATCGACCCACAGCTTCAACGTTAGCTAGATCATTCAACAACTTATTCATTTCATCATAGGAAAGGCTGTTACTACTTACGGAGTTTTCGAAGCTTTTTGATGCAATGTCACGACGTAAATCTTCTGAAAGTTTTGCTAATTGCTGTTGCTCTTGTTTGCGAATTGCTTCGCGAGTGAAAATAGCTGCATTTGGCGCGGCAAACTCAGAGAAACCACCTGCACGCTCAAGTAAGTTACTCAGGGTTTCACCACGGCGAATTGTGTAAATCCCCGGGAATTTAACTTCACCTTTAAGCTCTACTTTTACGTTTTCTTGCCAGTTAGGAATTGAGAAAATATTAATACTGTCTTTACTACGTAATGCGATATTTTCACCATTACTACCTAACATGGCAGCTTGTAGATTAAATTTGATATGTTTAACTTTTGATGCATTGCCATCCATTACACGGGTTATTTCTGCTTGTTCTGTATAAGCAGACTCCAGTAAACCACCGGCCGCGGCTATTAAATCGTTTACTTCGTTATTGACTGTAAGAGGGTATACACCAGGATAAGTTACATGGCCATTTATTTCTACAAGCTGCATTGCCATAGCGACTGAGGCTTGTTGCTTTAACTTTGCAATGATTGGCTTTAATAGATTAAACCGACTGAAAACTGCGTAATCTTCTGCATCAAGCAATTCTTCATCTTTATTTAAATTGCGCTTAGCAATATCAGCAATTGATTTAGTGCTGTCTTCTTTTAACTTTAAATCGTCGACTGTACCTGTAACACCAATGTATTTTTCAAATTCTCTTTGTTGGTATTGATGCCATTGTTTAACTTTATATTGCTGCTGTTGCTGCTCTTCAGTAAGTGCCATATTTGCAAGCGCAATTTCTTCAGCTTCTTTTTCTTGATAACGGCTAAAAACAAAAAGTTTATCGTTTGCTTTAAGTTCTAGATCATGCTCAGCAGCTTTTACAATCGCTTGTGCTATATCAAATTGAAAAACTTGAATATCACCTGCTACATTAACTTCACGAACAAGCAATCCGTAACCTAAGTCAGCCTGAGGCAGCAAGTCACCACGCACTGAAGTTAGAACGTCAGAGATATGCTTGCCTTGATGCCACTGATAATGCCCTGGACGTGCAACAGCACCAATTAAACTAATGCTATTTTGGTATTGAAAGCTGACTGGATTAAACCGAATACGGTCGCCATCACGAGGAATGTAATTAATTTTATTGCCACTAAAATCAACAGATAATACTTCTTTCATATTATTGTTATTGAAGCGTTCAACAATTGCTTTTTTAGCGTAAGCTTGCGGTTTTAAACCACCCGCCATTTTTAATAACTGTGCGGCTGTTTCACCTTTTTTTAGCTCAAAAATTGCAGGGCGTTTGACCAAGCCTTCAACAGCGACTTGCGAACCCACTGATGGAATAAACACAACATCGCCCGGTTTTAATATAATATCGTTGCTGCTATCACCGTTAATCAGCAAATCATAAAGGTCAAAGTTTGCAACAACCTTACCCGCACGCTTAACTTGAATATTACGTAGTGAAGCAATATCAGATACCCCACCACTAACAAATAATGCATGCGATACGGTAGTCAATGATGAAACAGAATAACTACCTGGTTTATATGCTTCACCAAGCACTAAAACACGAATGCTACGCAGTTTGCCAACTGAGACAAATGCTTTAATACCAATTACTTCTTGTTCAACTTTTGCTTTAATTAACTCTTTGACTTCTGAAAATGTAAGACCAGCCACCTGTACAGGGCTTAAGTTTGGAATGCTAATACGCCCTTCACGGTCAACAACAACTTCATAGTTCTCACTTTCTTTACCGTAAAAGTTGATATTGAGCGTATCTCCACGACCAATTAAATAGGTATCAGGAACGGCGGCATTTTCACTTGGCATAAATGATGTTGGCTCACCAGCAAACAAGTCATAGCCGAAAGGTTTTACCTCATCAACTTTCGGAGCAAAGCGCTCTTCATCTGTTAACTGTTCTTTTTCTTGTTCTAGGCGAGGCTGTATTGTTGATTCTTGTTCAACTTGTTCAGTTGAAACTTTCTTACCTGTAATCGTTGATAAGTCTACACCATACTGCCTTGCTAGTGCTTCTTGCTGTGCTTTTGGGAGTTTTTTAAATTGCTCTATTTGTGCAGCTGTAGGAGTAAAAGCCAATACTGATGCGGAAGTTAACAGCAAAAAAGTAATAAAGAGTCTTTTAAATAACATCACAGGTAGGGATATCCATAGTTCTACAGTCAAAAAGATTGTCTATTCTACCTGAAATATTGGGAAATAAAAAAGGGACTTTCGTCCCTTTTTGTCATTTAATTGTCAACAAAACGGTTTATGTGGTTAAAAACTGTAAACCAGTGTTAATGAGGTTTCTGTATCTGTGTTTTCTTTATCATCCGCAACGTCTGAGTTGTGAGTGATGTTGTAGGCCACTTTCATTTGTAGTGAGCCGTTGATCTTTGCAAGAATTGCAGACTCTGAACGCGTTTTAGTATTGGTATCACCATATTCTACTGATACTAACTGAGTAAAACGTGCGCTGTCTGAAATCTGCCAGTTGTAATCAACTTTACCTAACGCGATTACTTCACCTTCGCGCTCGCCGGCAAGTGAGTTACCGTTTTCATCAACTTCAGTGCTGTCATCAGGGTATTGGAAATACTTATAACCAGGACCGATTTCAGCGTTTAACCACATATCAGAACGGTCGATTAAACGTAAACCATAACCTGCTGAGATTACTGATTCGTTGCGATATGCACCAAAGTAATCAGATACGTGCGAGCCGTAGATGAATAAGTGTGAGTGCTTTTCGTTTAACTTGTAGTTACCTTGTGCAGAGA
>Ga0213831_1000534_pt1 | contig 21905 bp, 12 predicted proteins | sample SWATP12_FD_163421 | JGI IMG/M metagenome (GOLD analysis project Ga0213831, IMG submission 163421) | Coastal seawater microbial communities from Marineland, Florida, United States - SWA TP1 #2 | ecosystem: Environmental > Aquatic > Marine > Coastal | place: USA: Florida | collected 2016-08-06 | reverse complement strand
CCCTCTTTTAAGAACAGGCAAGACGCTGCATGCAATATAAGATGGTATTTCTCTTCGCTTTTAGGTCGGCCTTGCTTTCGAGTGGTAGCCACGTTCGTTCTCACTTTATTGACGAATATTTAAATATCAAACTGGACGGTCTAGTATTTATATACTAGCATAGCACAATAAGTATGCAAATATAGCCCAGAGCAAACGCTAAACTGGTTAAAGGAAATGTTATGACTGCTGCAACGACGCCTTCTAAAAGTGGCAAACTCTCACTTATTATCGCTATTGCCGTTTTTACTGCAGCGTTGGTCATTCTTTTGATGACAGCAGGTCTTGGCAATGCGACACAAACGCCAGAGGCAAGAGTTCCCGTTGCAGTGTCCACTGGAACAGTCAAAATTCAATCGGGCTTTGAAACTCCAATCAATGTTTTTGGGCTAATCGAATCCCCGCGGGCCACTTCGCTTTCATTCGATATGGCAGGGCAAGTCAATACATTACTTGTTGAAGAGGGCGATGTAGTAAGCAAGGGAGATGTTCTAGCCCGTCAAGATATTCAGCGTCTCAATGCCAGAAAACGTGAGCTTCAAGCCTCACTTGAGCGTGCAAACGCCGACCTTGAACTTGCTAGAGTAAACAGCGAAAGAACCACGTCGTTGGTTGAGAAAAAGCTAGAATCAGCGCAGCGACTAGACGAAGTAAAGGCAAGTTTAAATGTCGCTAAGGCCCAAGTTAATGAAATGCAGGCCGCCCTTGAATCACTGAATGTAGAAATAGAAAAAACGACCCTTATTTCTCCCTTCGATGGCGTAGTCAATAGACGCTTTTTTGATGAAGGCAGTGTAGTTAGCGCTGGAACCCCCGTGTTTGGAATTACGGGCATAGAGAATTATCAGGCTCGTTTCGCGGTACCTGCCGATGTTGTGGATCAGTTTGACCTTAATGAGCCGGTGCTGGTTAGCGTCGGGGATATTGATGTGGCGGGTACTGTTACGCAACGCTTACCTGTTCGCAACGTGCAAACGCGAACCATTGATATTTTAGTGACATTAAATAGTAATGAGCGGGTACGCCCCGGTGACATGGCTATTTTGTCTGGCTTTCGTTCTCACTCTGAGACAGGAAGTTGGCTGCCGGTTAACGCGCTAAGCAACGGCTTGCGCGGTTTGTGGCGCGTATTTGTTTTATCAAACGAGCAAAACGCCACCCTTGAAGCCCGTGTAGTGGAAGTTGTATATACCGACGGAAACAACGCGTTTGTGCGCGGAGCGCTTAAAGATGGAGAGGTTTACGTAAGCGAAGGTACACACAAACTCGCACCTGGCCAAATGGTATCAATCCCTAGCCAACATCAAGCTGGGGCACGCTAATGAAGTCCTTTAACTTCGGCTCAGATAAATCTTATCCATGGTATACCTTATTTTACCGACGAGGGCATTTACTCATACTGAGTCTTCTGGTGCTAGTCACAGCAGGGTTGTCAGCATTAGGCTCTCTGCCGCGTATTGAAGACCCGCGAATAGATACGCGAAACGCATTAATCATCACTCAATACCCAGGCGCATCGGCGGAACGGGTAGAGGCTTTGGTTAGTGATGTGCTTGAAGACAGGCTTAGAGAAATATTTGAAATAAAGGAAGTGAAGTCCACGTCGCGTGCTGGTATCTCCATCATTCTCATAGAGACGCAAGACTGGATAAATAATTCAAGTAACGAACAATTATTCAGTGAAATTCGCGATGCCATTGGCGCTGCCGCTGAGTCATTCCCTGAAGGTGCCATGGCGCCAGTTTTCGATGAGAAGCGCGGTGCGACAGCGTTCACTTTATTGCTGTCTGTGCGAGCAAACCACTTTGAAAATACCCCTATTACACTCACCGCGCGTTTAGCCCAAGAACTTACAGACAGGCTGCGAAACGTTAATGGCACTGAGTTAGTACGTGTATACGGCGCACCGCAGGAAGAAATTAGCGTCAATATCGACCCTATTAAGCTTGCTGCAACGGGTCTTACCTTACAGCAAGTAAGTAATTTAATAAGCCGCGCCGACCCCAAATTGCCTGCGGGTATGCTTAACTCCCAGCAAAGCAATTTGCGCTTTACAGTGGGAGAGGGCTTAAATGGCGTGAACATGATTGCTTCAATTCCCTTAGTTAACGAGCAAGGCCGCTACTTACGGGTAGAAGACGTCGCTACAGTGGAGCGCAGTTTTACTACCCCTCGCAACGAAGTGGCATTTCTAAATGGTGAAGAGTCTATCTTTGTGGCAGCGCGTATGCAGCCGTCACTGCGTTCTGATGTATGGACAGAAAATGCATTAGCAGTAGTGGAGCAGTTCAATAAAGACTTCAGCGGAACCTTAACCGCTACCGTCGCATTTGAGCAAAACGAATATACCGCTACTCGCCTTGCTGACTTATCGATGAACCTGCTTATGGGGTGCGCCGTGGTCATGATGGTTATTCTACTTTTCATGGGGTTTCGTGCTGCGTGGATTGTGGGCCTGGCACTTCCCTTATGCGCCGCTTTTGCCCTGTTCTCTTTAAGTTTTTACGACGAGCAAATTCACCAAATGTCTATCTTTGGCATGATCATCGCCATTGGTTTACTAATCGATAATGCCATTGTTATTACCGATGAAATTCGCATTAATTTACAAGATCCTAATTTAACGCGAGTAGGTGCTATGGCCAAAAGCGTTTCACATCTATTTGTACCGCTTTTGGCTTCAACGCTGACGACTATTTTAGGCTTTATGCCCATCTTTCTTTTAGATGGAAACATCGGTGACTTTGTTGGCCCGATTGCCATTAGCGTGGTGATGGCACTTATTGGCTCGCTGTTTATTTCTCTTACTATCATTGCAGCCCTCGCTGCCCGATTTTTGCCAAAGCACGACAATAGTTCGCAACGTGAAATAGCATCGAAGGCGTGGTGGAAAGTGGGACTACAAGCGCCAGAGCTCAGTCTCGCTTTTAAAAAGCAATTGGGTAGGTGGGTTAAACAGCCAATTTTGGTGCTACCGGTTATTGCTATCCTTTGTTTATCGGGTTTTGTATTGTCGGGCACCTTGGCCAATGTGTTTTTCCCAAGTGCAGATAGAGACCAGTTCGAAGTGTACCTGTGGACCAAAGAAGGGAGCAGCATCGACAACACAACGAGCTATGTTAAAAAAATAGATAGTGCTATTCGCATTGAGCAAGGCGTGAAACAAGTAAGTTGGTTAGTCGGGGGCTCTGCGCCGTCGGTGTACTACAACCAGATGATGACGCGTGACAACATGCCTTATTTCGCAAATGCTGTGGTGTCGACAGATACAGTGGATGACGCTGTTGCGCTAGTGGGCAAACTACAACAAGAGCTTGATAGCGCGTATCCAGAAGTACAAATTGTAGTGCGAGCCTTTGGGCAGGGGCCGCCTATTGCGGCGCCTGTTGAGGTAGAGATTTTCGGCCCTGATCTGAATGTGTTGAATGACCTAGGCGACAAAGTACGCATGTTAATGTCTGAAGTCGACGGCATTTCTCAGTCTATAACCAGCGTTTCAATGGGAGAACCCGAGCTTAAAATAAACGCGGACAGCGATAACCTGTCTTACTTGGGGCTTACGCTTTCCGAGCTTGCCAATCAAATGCAGATAAACTTTTCAGGTATTACCGGTGGTTCTGTTTTGGAAAGCACAGAAGAAATTCCTGTACGCGTAAGGCTAGACGAGGCGTATAGACAAAATGTAACGGGCGTAGACGCCATGCCAATTCCGGTTGCAGGAGACAATGCTATTTCTTGGTCGCCACTTGCTGCTGTAACAAACTTAACGCTTCAGCCTGCAACCAGCAGTATTACGCGCCTTGATGGCGAAAGGCTAAATCGTATTCAGGCGTTTTTGCTTCCTGGTGTCCCGGCCATTGATGCAAGTAATCATTTGCGAGATCTTCTCGAAAGTCGATTAATTCTTCCCGAAGGATATCGTATTCATTTAGCGGGAGACGCTGATGAACAGCAGCAAGCATTAGGTAAATTAGCGACCTATGCGCCGGTGCTGTTGGTTCTTATGGTAACAACGCTCATTCTGACTTTTACCAGCTTGCGGATGGCGGGTGTAATCGGATTAGTGGCAATACTTTCTGTAGGGCTGGGTATGTTCAGTCTTTGGATATCTGGATTGCCGGTTGGGTTTAATCCGCTGCTAGGTTGTGCTGGCCTTATTGGCGTAGCAATCAACGGATCGATAGTGGTCATTGCCGCTATCAACGCGAACCCCAAAGCAAAGCAGGGAGACACGAAAGCCATTGTTGAAGAAACCATGAGCTGTAGCCGCCATATTTTATCGACTACTTTCACGACGGTAGGTGGATTGATTCCCTTGCTATTGTTCAGTGAAGGTAGCTTTTGGCCGCCGTTGGCCGTGGTGCTGGCTGGTGGAGTAGGATTCTCGGTAATCTTGTCGTTAGTCTTTACGCCAACTATAGTGGCGGCTTTTCAACGATACCGTTATAGAAATCACACATTGGCATAATTTTACGGTTAAACTATCCCTTTTTAACCCACGTATAAATTTGGCTTACTTAGCGTATGCGAAAATCAAATCCTCTTTTGCGTTGGTGGCAAACCGACTGCGTGAAGTGTAAACGCATGAGACTTTATATCGTTTGGGCCGTAATCATGTTGGTGATGTATTTTTATGTCTGGTACTAGTGTCGAACCAATCTATATCCGAGCAGCCTCGAAAAGTAACGGTATTACCAGCCTGGTGCTGGGCTGTATCGGCCTGTGTGTTGCGGCACTGTGGTTAGCCTTTCTTCCCGATTGGCTGTTCTTAGCGGGGATTTTTATCACCAGTGCCGCGTTAGTGTGCTTGCTCGTAGGGTACTTCAAAATTCGTGAGCCCGACTATAGTTTGGAAATTGCCAAAGACTATATCACTTATCGCCACCGTCTGGGCAGTTGGCGCATTCATTGGGACAACCTGCTGCGCGCAGATTGCCCCCGTGTTCGCCATGGGCTGGAGCATATTCCCCTTGAAACCATCGGTTTCAAAATCAAAAGTTACACGGATTTCCTCAATACGATTTCACCACGGCTTGCAACGCACTTGTTAATGGAGCAGCGGCCATTGCTAATGCAGAACACAGATGAGAATTGCGCCTCTGGAAGCTGTTATGAGCAATCTATGTTTGACGATAAGCAGTACGTTATGGAAGACGGGACCATCATTAAAGGCATTAAAGCTATGCTGGCACATCGTATGGTAGAGCTAAGAAAGCGCCTTGGGTATGATATTTTTATCGCGAGCTCAGAGCTAGATAGGGATGCCAGCGAGTTTGCAGGACTTATTGCTCAGTGCCAGAAAGCTAGGCAGTCTTCTGAAGCCAGCTAAGCTCCTCGTAGCAATTAGACTTTATTCGCCTAGCTGCGGCTGTCCTTCAATTTACTCTCGTTAAGCACTTTCTTGGCTTCGGCAATAAGGGCTGGTAAGTTTTCCTCGACTAGCTTGTGCTGACCAAGTTTAAGTGAGCTCTCTGTTTCGTTGGCTAAATGCTGCATGCGCGGCAGACCTGTATAGCAACACGCACCGTGTAGTTTGTGAACTTCGGTCTTAAGCCCATTGTAATCTTGATCGTCCCAAAGCGCCGAAAGTGTCTCGATAGTTTCGGGCAGCAACGCAATAAAACTGTCTAACATTTCTTTTGCTGTATCTTGATTTTGATTCGCTCGTTTAAGTGCTAGCTGCCAGTCGATAGAGGGAAAGACGATTTCACCGGGCTCAACATTGTGGCACCACGAATTGATAAGCGTAATAAGTAGCTCAACCTCAATAGGCTTAGGTAAGTAATCGTCCATGCCAGAGGCAAGCAATCTTTCTTGCTCTTCTTTAAATGCGTGGGCTGTCACTGCCACTATTGGGGTACCCATATTCAACGGTGATTTACGAATTTCTCGGGTGGCCTGCAGTCCGTCCATGCCTGGCATCTGCACGTCCATGAGAATTAAGTCAAACTCTTGAGTCTGGCATTGATTGACGGCGTCTTGTCCACTGATCGTTGTGGTGAGCTCGACAGGAGAATGATCGAGCCACGTATGCAGCAGTTTAAGATTCATTTCCATGTCATCAACGGCAAGAATTTTAGCTTTTGGTAGCGTGCCTATTTTCTCTTGCATCGGATTTTTAGCTGGCGTTGTATGGTGGTGCACCAGGCTATCTAATTTGGTAAGCGTCATCGGCATACGCGCTTGTGAATGGAAATGTTGCGACAGGCTTGGGTATTGCGCAAAAGGTTCAGGGCCGGAATACCAAAGTATGCGCTTTTGCGCAGGGAATTGTACAAAACGACTTAAATAGGTATCTCGCAATCCCATCTTACTTACCGGCACAGTTGCCATGAAAAAGTCGTACTGGCTTTTAAGTGACATCAAATAATCTAGTGATTCAACAGAGGTAACCTGCGCACCCAAAATCGATAACATGCTTGCACTTGAGCGGCGTGTTGCAGGTACCGGATCGAAAATAACCACGTTCTTACCTTTCCAGTCTTCACTACTAGTTAACGCATATTTCTGGCTTAACTGGTTCATACGTAATGAGACGTTAAACGTAGAGCCTTGGCCTAATACACTTTTTAGCGTTAGATCACCGTTCATTAAGCGAACCAGCTCTCGACTGATCACGAGACCTAATCCAGTGCCTTGGTAATTACGGTTAAGGGCGTCGTCTACTTGCGAGAAGGCGTTAAATAGCTTTTTTCTGTCTTGTCGGCTTATTCCGATACCTGTGTCTTCAACAGTAATATTTACTTCGTGAATACCATGAGGAAGCGAGCGTCCGCTCACCGAAAACGTAATGGTGCCGCTGGACGTGAATTTAAGTGCATTACTTAACAAGTTATTGAGCACTTGCTTAATACGAAACACATCGCCAATGAGCTTTTCAGGGAGCGGGTGCAAATCAAATACAAATTCGATGCGCTTGCTGTGGGAAGATTTAGCCATGATAGTGACCATTTCTTCAAGCAGCTTATTGGGCGAGAAAGGCTGATTATTAATTTGCAGTTTACCGGCCTCAATCTTAGAAAAATCGAGGATATCGTTAACGATTGTTAGCAGGTTGTCCGCAGCCGTGTTAACAATTCTGACTTGCTCTTGCTGGTCAGTGGGCAGCGACGCATTGTTCAACTCTTTGCTGAACCCCAAGATAGCATTAAGAGGTGTGCGAATTTCATGGCTCATGTTGGCCAGAAATTGAGATTTAACGTTACTGGCTTTTATCGCATCTTTGCGCGCGATATCTAAACGGGCATTCTGCTCTTCAATGAGCTCCATGTTGTTGCGCAAATCATTTGTTGCTTGCTCAACTTCGCTTTCCAGCTGGCCTCTGCTTTTCTCCATTAATGCAAAGGAAAAGAGCCCTGCTTCTAAGAAAACACCCACCTGAAAACAATAGGTGGTGAAGTCGTTGGAAGGTAAAATTCCGATAAGGCTTAACATACCTATAATTGCGCCGGTGGCGAGCATACTCCATGCAAATATGAAGTAACGCGCGGGCTTAAACTTATTGAAAAATGCTTCGAACCCGGCGTAGATATAACTCAATATCGCCACAAGACCCACGCCGTATACTAGGTTGTTCTTCCAAATAGAAGGAAGCAGATCGACGAAGCACACCAGCCCTGTTAACGCTTGGCAAACCAACAATAAGTTAATGACAGAATGTGCCGTGGGAGAGTGCTTTTCCGTTTCCAAAAACGTCTTGGTAAAAAAGCCTGAGCTTATACCAATAATTACGAATATCAGCTCGGAATGCCCAACCAGCCAAGAGGGGATCCCCTGACTAAACAGCAAGTGCGTATGGCCGCCCCACACAAACTGCCACAAAATAACCGCAGCGATATAGCCAACATAGGCAATCAGACTCTTTTCCCGCACGCCAAAAAATAGAGCAAGATTATAAATAGCGAGAATAAGCAATCCGCCGTAGAAAAAGCCCCAGAGCAAGCTGTCCATTTGGAAGTAGCTGCTATGTAGCGGTTCGGCTTGAATTCGAAGTGGTGCAATTAGGCTAGATGAGCGACTTTCAATGCGTATGTAAAGGTCGACAGGATCGCTATCAGGCAGCTCAACACGGAAGGTTGGAACACGAAAACGCTGTTCTTTTTGAGCTTTCCCCTGATGGCTTTGCTTTATTACCTTGCCGTTTTGCACCAAATAAAAATCAACACTGTCGAGTTGGCTGAAATTTATTGAGAACACCCAGTGTTTATCGTTTGAAACATTGGCAACAGAAGTGAGTAGCCACATGCCATTATTACGAAACCCAAAGTTAGGGTTGTCATGGGGATGCATAAGGAAGTCATTGCGCCTTCGTGATACATCGCTGATAGTAAGCTGATAATCGGTTTCAAATAAAAAATACAGAGAGTCTGATAAATCTAGCGTACTTTCTTCATCGAAGAGCTGCTCGATATGCTGCGCGCTGGCATTCGAAGGCAGGTAACTGCCTACAACAAGAAATAAAAAAAAGAATACGCGAAAGATAGCCATGATTATCTGTACTTACGTTACCGTTTGATTAGGGGCTTTATTATTTTTTAGTTTTACTCGTAAGAGTGAAAATTGAACGGCAAATTTCACCCAATGCTATTTAACCACTCTCTTTGAAGAATAACAAAACAAACCCTCACCCCATACAATGAGTAAGACCCAAAAGTCGCGACAATTGGTTTCAAGGATTGCACACAAATGCGGTTTACCCCACAATAGCCTTTAACGCTCGCGAGCTTTCACTAAGTGGTGCGCTAAATTGACCACAATAGACAGCCTAACTAGCACGAGCGCATTGGTATTAATAACAAAACGAAAAAACTATCATGAGTGACGAGATCATCATTAATCGCGATGGGGTAGAGCAACTTCCTCTTCGACGTTTCACCGAAGACGCTTATCTAAACTATTCCATGTACGTCATCATGGACCGTGCACTTCCACATATTTCGGATGGCTTAAAGCCTGTTCAGCGACGCATCATTTATGCGATGTCAGACCTAGGGTTAAATGCAAACGCCAAATATAAAAAATCGGCGAGAACCGTAGGTGATGTGCTGGGTAAGTTTCACCCTCACGGCGATTCTGCCTGTTATGAGGCGATGGTGCTCATGGCTCAGCCTTTCTCTTATCGCTACCCTTTAGTAGATGGTCAAGGTAACTGGGGTGCGCCGGATGATCCGAAATCGTTTGCTGCCATGCGTTATACGGAAGCTAAGCTCTCGCGCTTCTCTGAGGTGCTGCTGAATGAACTTGGACAAGGTACGGTAGATTGGGTACCTAATTTTGACGGTACGCTAAACGAGCCTAGCGTGCTTCCAGCTCGCTTGCCACATATCCTATTAAATGGCGTGACAGGGATTGCCGTTGGCATGGCGACGGATATTCCTCCTCACAACGTGAGAGAGTTGGCCAACGCGTGTGCCATGTTGTTAGACAACAGCAAAGCCGAGCTTAGCGATGTGCTAGAACACGTTAATGGACCTGACTATCCTACCGAAGCTGAAATTATTACGCCAAAGTCTGATATTCAAAAACTGTACGAGACTGGGCGTGGTTCTATAAAAATGCGCGCGGTGTATATGGAAGAAAACGGTGATGTTGTCATTACCGCTCTACCTCACCAAGCGTCTGGTGCCAAGATACTAGAGCAAATTGCCGCGCAAATGCAGGCGAAAAAGTTACCGATGGTAAGCGATCTTCGAGACGAATCGGATCATGAAAATCCAACTCGTTTGGTGATTACGCCTCGCTCAAATCGCATTGATGTAACTCAGCTGATGCAGCATTTATTTGCAACTACCGACCTAGAGAAAAACTACCGGGTAAACTTGAACATGATTGGCCTGGACGGTCGCCCTCAGGTGAAAGATTTACGTACGATTTTGTCTGAATGGTTGCAGTACCGAAAAGATACCGTGACGCGCCGCTTGCAATACCGTTTAGATAAAGTGTTAGCGCGTTTGCATATTTTAGAAGGTTTATTAATTGCGTTTTTGAATATCGATGAAGTTATCGAAATTATTCGCACGTACGACAAACCAAAACCAGAATTAATGGCGCGATTCGGTTTAAGTGACACACAAGCGGAAGCAATTCTGGAATTGAAGCTTCGTCACTTAGCCAAGTTAGAAGAAATGAAGATTAAAGGCGAGCAAGATGAACTTGCAGAAGAGCGCGACAAGCTCCAGCAGCTTCTAGGCTCAGATCGCCGTCTTAAAACCCTAATTAAGAAAGAAATCCTTGCAGACGCTGAAAAGTACGGTGACGACAGACGCTCACCTATTGTTGAGCGTGGTGAAGCTAAAGCGCTGTCTGAAAAAGAGCTGGTACCTGCTGAGTCTGTAACCGTTGTGCTGTCAGAAAAGGGCTGGGCACGCTGTGCAAAAGGTCACGATATCGATGCGGAAGGTTTAAGCTACAAAGCTGGTGATGCCTATTTATCCAGCGCCGAAGGCAAGAGTAATCAGCCTGCCGTGTTTATGGACAGTTCAGGTCGTACTTTCTCTTGTGACGCTCACGGGTTGCCGTCTGCACGAAGTCAGGGGGAGCCGCTAACCGGGCGCTTCAGCATAGTGGGTGGCGAGTCATTCCAACACGTCATTATGGCGCAAGACGAAAGCAAATTCTTAGTAGGTTCTGATGCAGGTTACGGCTTCGTCGGCACATTTAAAGATATGGTGAGTAAGAACAAGGCGGGTAAAGCCTACTTATCATTGCCTACTGCGGCGAAAGTCATGAAACCAACACCGGTTACAAATCCAGACTCCGACTGGTGCCTAAGTATTTCTAATGAAGGTCGCATGCTCATGTTCCCACTACGCGACTTACCAAGTTTAGGTAAAGGGAAGGGGAACAAGCTTATCAATATTCCTTCTGCAAAATCGCAATCTCGAGAAGAGTACGTGAAGGTGCTTGCTGTTGTACCTGATGGTGCCGCAATTAAAGTGGGAGCCGGTAAGCGCAACATGACACTGACGGCTGACGACCTTACCCACTATCAGGGAGAAAGAGGTCGAAGAGGGAATAAATTACCGCGAGGACTACAGCGGGTTGATACGGTTGAAGTTGTCTTACCCAGCAAGGACGAAACATCTGAAGACTTGTCATAAAGTTTAAGTTGTTCTTATGCTTAGGTGAACTACACTCAAAAAGGGATTAGATGAGGAATTTACATGCTAGGCATAGTTTTTACATCGTTAATCGATATGCTCGAGGAGAAAGTTTCTCCTGAGTTTGCTGACGATGTCATCATGGAAGCTGGGTTAGAAAACGACGGCGCTTATACCGCAGTGGGCTATTACCCGTTTGAACAAATGCAACGCCTGTTAGGTGTGCTGGTGGAAAAAACGGGTAAGTCAGCTAACGAGCTACTCTACGATTTTGGCTATTACTTATTTGGTAAGTTAGGTGCAGTACATGGCGACGTGCTAGCCAATACAGAAGGCATGTTGGATATGCTGGAGCACTTGGACGGCGACATTCATGTTCAGGTTAAGAAGCTCTACCCAGACGCCGACCTACCCCGATTTACGGTGATATCCAGAACCGATAACACCATGCGCTTACAGTATTATTCTGAAAGAGAATTATATCCTTTAGCAGAAGGCTTGATGGACGCAGCCGCAGCTCATTACAACTGCACCCTGGAAAGGGAAACCCATCAACTAGATACGCCTCATACCTACGAATTTAGTATATCTCTCGTTTAACGGAGGCATGTTATGTCAGATGGAACAACGCATAGCACGCCTTCTGGTAGCGACCGTGCTACGTTACTTGAAAGGCGTTTAAAGCGAGAGCGAAATGCGAGAGAGCAAGCCGAAGCTTTGCTGAGAGAAAAGACGCAAAGTTTGTATGCTACGCTTCAAAAAAGCCAAAGTGCACAGAAAGATTTGGAACTTGCACTATGGGCGTCGCAGGAGTCTTTTTGGAATTGGGAGGCAGAGAATGACATTATGGAATTTCGCTCATTCTCACTACATTCTGAAAGTGTATCTACCTGGTCAGGCACCTTAATTGAGCTTCTAGAGCGGGTACATGAGGACGATTTAGACGGCCTGCAGTTTCACTGGAGCATGGCGCTACACGGCAATCGTGACCGTATAGAGTTTTCCTTTCGCTTAAAGCTCGACAGCGATTTTCAGTGGGTAAGGCTGCGCGGGCGCGTGCTAAAGCGTGGAAAAGCGGGTGAAGCGCTTCAAATTGTTGGTACCACAAAAGACATTACTCAACAGCGAAAAGCTGAACAATCGTTTCACTTAATGGCCTCTGCTTTTGCGAGCTCACGTGAGCCCATGTTAGTACTCTCACCTGATCTTGTTATCACAGAATGTAACGATGCATATATTCAGCTGATTGCTGCGCCTTTCAAAGAGCAATGCATTGGTTTGGATTTCAACCAAATATTCATTGCTGAGAAAGTCGATAAAGTGCAGTTGGCGCTTGATAAACAAATTCGCTTCGAGTCGAAAGTGAAGACGCAAAACGGTGAAATTAAGGTTGTCGATATCTCGGTGGCTTTGTTTGAGACCTACCAGCAAACGTCATCTTATTTGATTGCCACAATGCGCGACATCAGCGATAGAAAACGCAACGAAGCCAAACTACGTCAACTGGCATTGCACGATGAGTTAACCGGCCTTTCCAATCGCAATTCGCTGCGTGAGTCCATCTCCGGGTTAGTACAAAAAGAACAGCACTTTATTTTGGTCTTTATTGATCTGGACGGGTTCAAAGCAATTAACGATAACGCAGGGCATGAAAGAGGGGATATTGAGCTTCAGCGCGTAGGAGCGCTCCTTACTGCCATATTCGGCCCGATAGGGGAAGTCGGCAGGTGGGGTGGTGATGAGTTTATTGCCGTATTGCCTAATCAGAATGTTGAGGAAATTGCTGAACGCTCTGAGCGGCTTATCAGCCAGATAGAAGAAGACGCCATAACCGTAAAAACGTCGGAGCTTAGGCTGTCTGCCAGTATTGGCATTGCTGAATTTCCAGAACATAGTGATAACCTAGAAAGCTTGGTGCAGTGTGCCGACGCCGCAATGTACCGTGCGAAAGAGCTGGGTAAAGGGCAGGCGTTTATTTACGAGTCAGGTCTCTATGAGAGCATGACCCAGCAGGTCAGTATGGTGAATGACTTGCGCAGAACAGTAGAGAACCACCTTCTCGATTTCTATATTCAGGGTAAATATGATCTAAACGGCGAGTTAAAGGGCGGTGAAGTACTGTGTCGCTGGATTTCAGGCTTGCACGGTGTTGTATCGCCAGCAGTGTTTATTCCCATAGCAGAAGAGCACAAGCTGGACAGCGCCATTGGTCTTCAAGCGCTGGAAGCGGCATGTGATTACATTTCAATAATGGAATCGCAGCAGGGTGACGCCATTCCTTTGTCTGTGAATATCAGCGCTAATCAGATGCTTGACCCAGAATTTCCAAATCAGGCAATGTCTATCTGTATGGATAATGATGTGTCTCCCGAATTTATTGAGCTAGAGCTCACTGAGTCGGTCTTTATTCGCGATGAAAAATCAGCACTTAGAGCATTAAACACGTTGAGAGATCATGGGTTTAGACTGTCTCTGGATGATTTTGGCAGTGGTTTTTCATCTCTTAGCTACTTGCGAAGTTTCCAGTTTGAAGTGGTTAAGGTGGATAAAAGCTTAATTCAGGGTATTCACCAAGATAGCAAAGCCAATGCGCTATTTAATGGTTTGATAGCCATGTTAAAGAGTTTGCAAATAGATGTGGTGGCTGAAGGCGTAGAGTTGGAGTCTTATTTGCCTTTTATGGAGCAGGCCGACATTCAGCTAATGCAGGGGTTTTACTTTGATAAACCAATGCCTTACGACCAGTTCTTGGCAAGGCATACTACAGAGCCTAATCGGTAATGTCTTCAGCTAAGCATAAACAAAAAAAGCCCTATCGGGCTTTTTTTAATGACTAAGCAAGCTCGTTACTTAGCATTAGTGCTTTCAAAGATTTTATCTGCCGATGCGGCAACAAAGCCTTTGTAAAGCTTACCATCAGGCATTTCATAGCGTTGTGCAAACTCGTAGAAGCAGCTTGGAATTGCCACAGTTTCGTCGCTAAACGCTACGTCAGCACGGTCAGCCATCGTTGAAGATTGCGCTAAAAATACGTCTGGACCACCTTTAATTTCGCCGCCAGAGGTGTTTAGCACAAAGCCTGCTTCTTTAAGCAATGTGTTTACGTCGGTAAGCTCGTCAGTACGGGTTAAGTGATTAACACTTACTGTAAAGTGGTTAGCACGGAAGCCCCATGCCGCCATCCACGCCGCGTATTCTGATTCGTTAAGCAGAGTGTCGTATTCTGCTTTAGTAACGTCCCAATGCTTACCCGAGTACAAGAAGTTATCTGCATCCACTACAGACTCAGGCATTTGATCAACCATCTTCTTGATAATTGCTTGAGCAGTTTCAGAAAGCTCATTTACACGAAGCTCACTAATAAATACTTTTGGTTTAGTATCGTCAGGGTGCTCGAAATGCTTTGCAGTAAGCTTTTTCGCTTCAAAGTCATAGTCGCCTTTAGCTTCATAACCCAATGCTAAGAAGTGCGCAGCAAGCTTGTCTAAGCGGGTTTTATCAAGAGCAAAAGTTCGAAAAGCTACATGGTCGTTAACGATGTCGTTCGTGTTTTCTTCACCCGCCAAAAGTGCATGAATTTTATGCGCTGAGGGAGTGATGGTAACGTAATCGTCCCACATGTTGCTAAACAACGTATCGATGTTGCTATGCATGGTGGTAGGGTCCTTTCTGTCGTTGACTATTTTTAAACGAATAGTTCGTATAGGGTTGGTACTAAACTGGCCGACACAAAAATCGTGTCGGCCTTTTTGTAACGTGAAAAGCTTGGGTTACATCGACAAGCCTGGGCTTAATTTGCCCGGCATAGTAACTTTATCAAGCTCAACTGAAGCAACTGGGTACGCACAGTAGTCGGCTGCATAAAACGCACTTGCTCTGTGGTTACCGCTGTCGCCCACGCCACCAAATGGCGCTGCGCTGCTTGCACCTGTAATAGGTCTATTCCAGTTTACGATGCCCGCGCGAATGCGTGCGAAGAAGTAGCGATAATCTTCTTCGTTGTCGCCTAGAAGACCTGCTGATAAGCCAAAGCTGGTGTTATTCGCTTCTGCGATAGCTGCGTCAAAATCGCTGTAACGAATCACTTTAAGTAGTGGACCAAAGTGTTCTTCGTCAGGCAGTGAAGCAAGCATGTCAGTCACATCAATGATGCCAGGAGTAGCAAAACCTTTGTTCTCGTCTTTTTGTTCAAGGCGAACCAGTACTTTACCACCAAGGTTTTCAAGCTCTTGCTGTGCTTTTACCATCAGTGCAGCGGCATTACTTGAGATCATTGCGCCCATAAATGGTTGATCTTCAGCGTCATAATCACCCACCTTAATATTCTTGGTCACTTCGATTAAGCGAGCAAGGATTGCATCACCCTGTGCATCGGCTGGTAAGAATAGGCGACGTGCACACGTACAGCGCTGACCGGACGTAATGAAAGCAGATTGAACGATGTCATGTACGGCAGCATCAACATCAGCCACATCTTTGACAATGAGTGGGTTGTTACCACCCATTTCAAGAGCCAAAATTTTACCTGGGTGACCTGCGAACTGCTCGTGCAAGATTTTTCCTGTGCGTGAGCTACCCGTAAAGAAAAGACCATCGATATCGTTATGCGACGCCAAAGCCTTACCTGTTTCAACTTCACCTTGTACTAGGTTGAGTACACCCGCTGGCAGGCCAGCAGCATCCCATAGTTTCACCATTTCTTGTGCAACCATAGGCGTCAAATCGCTTGGTTTAAACACAACTGTGTTACCTGCAATAAGGGCTGGAACAATGTGTCCGTTTGGCAGGTGGCCAGGGAAGTTGTATGGGCCAAATACAGCAACAACGCCGTGAGGCTTGTGTCGAATGAAGGCTTTACCTACAGGCATTGGGTTTTCAACGTTACCCGTGCGTTCAAAATAGGCTTTTTCAGAAATACCAATTTTGCCCATCATGGCGCCAACTTCAGTGGCAGTTTCCCATTCTGGCTTACCCGTTTCTTTAGCCATAACTTTGGCAAGGTGCGCTTTAGCTTCTTCTAGTTTAGTGCCATAAACCTTAATAATCTCAAGACGCTCTTCAACGGTTTTCATGCTCCATGCTGGAAGTGCAGCACGAGCAGCGTTAATTGCGTCATCAATTTGAGAGGCTGTCGCAGACTTACCTTCCCAAATCACTTCGTTTTTTGCAGGGTCAATTGACACTAAGTCATGACCTTGTCCGGCAACCCATTCACCGTTGATAAAATGTGTATGTAGCATAGTGGGTGTCCTTTTAATCTCTGAATGTAACGGGGGCGAAGCGTACGTGCTCTCCCTCTTTGACATTCAATGCAGCAGCGGCTTGGCGAGATAGCACGGCAACTTGCTTTTCTTCGCTTACCGTCATCTCGGTGGCAACTGCACGAAAATCAGATACTGATGTATTAATGATGTAGTGCGTTTGCCCTTGGGCAGCAGCGCTATCGTCAATCACTACAGGCAGTTTTAAACTCGACTGAGCCGTGCGGATGTGGCTTAAGTTTGCTTCTACCGTCGGGCCTGCGTCGAAAATGTCTACGTAGCCGCGGCAAGAAAAGCCTTCTTCTTCAAGAAGCTGAAGAGCAGGGCGTGTTTTGTCATGGACTTCGCCAATGACTTCTTGCGCTTCTTTGCTAAGCAGATTTACGTATATCGGGTACTTCGGCATAAGTTCAGCAATAAACACTTTATTACCAATGCCTGTTAAGTAGTCGGCAGTAGGAAAATCCATAGAGAAGAAATGGGTTTCCAACCACTCCCAAAACGGTGAGCGTCCTTCTTCGTCACTCACACCGCGCATTTCAGCAATAACTGTCTCTGAGAAGCGTTCACGGTGCTCCATCATGAACAAGAATCGAACCTTTGAAAGGAAGCGGCCGTTTATGCCGCCGCGGGCTTGTTCGCGAAGAAACAGCGTACATATTTCAGTAACACCGGTGTAGTCATTACAAAACGTTAGAATGTCTACCGTGTTGTGAATGTTAAGCTCGCGCGAGGCGTGCACTACTTTGCTTAGGTGGTAATGATAGAACGCATCGTCTATACCAACAGCCGCTTCAATACCTGTTGTTCCCACTACCTGTCCGGTAGTGGTATCTTCCATTACAAACAAGTATGACTCATCGCCAGGTTCGGTTACGTTTGGTTTGTTAAACGCAGTTTCTGCACGATCAATTTTACGCTGCAGCAACTCGTCGTTGACAGGTAAAGACGTAAAGCCAATACCTGATTCAACGGCGATTTCTTTAAGCGCGTTATAGTCGGCCTTCGTGATAGGGCGAATGATATTCATGTTCGCTACTCGTGTTGTAATTATTCGGCGTTTACAACGGCAGCAACGGCGCGTTCAAAACGTGCAAGACCTTCTTTGATGTCTTCATCAGGAATAACCAGTGAAGGTGCAAAACGAATAACGTTCATGCCAGCAACAAGACACATAAGGTTCTCTTTCGTTGCAGCCATCATGAAGTCACGTGCACGGCCTTGGTATTTCTCATTTAACGCACAACCTAACAGCATGCCTTGACCACGTACTTCTTCAAATACGTTGTACTTTTCATTGATAGCACCTAGTAGTTCACGGAATAGGGCTTCTTTCTTAAGTACACCTTCAAGCACTTCTGGCTGGTTCACGATATCTAACGCTTTTTCCGCAACAGCACAGGCTAGTGGGTTACCACCGTAAGTACTACCGTGGGTACCTGGCTTAAGGTGTGCAGCGATGTCTGCTGTGGTAAGCATGGCACCAATTGGAAAGCCGCCACCAAGAGATTTTGCGGTTGTTAGGATATCAGGTGTTACGCCAAGACCCATATAGGCATAAAGGTGACCAGTACGACCAACACCCGACTGAACTTCGTCAAAAATAAGTAATGCGTTGTGCTTGTCACAAAGCTCGCGAACACCTTTTACGAAATCTACATCAGGTGGAATAATACCGCCTTCACCCTGAAGCGGTTCCATCATTACCGCGCAGGTTTTGTCAGAAATTAGCGCTTCAAAGGCAGCTAAATCGTTGTAGTCACAGTGGTCAACAGCGCCTGGCTTAGGACCAAAACCGTCAGAGTAAGCAGCTTGACCACCTACTGTTACGGTAAAGAAGGTACGGCCGTGGAAACCTTTGTTGAAAGCGATGATTTGGTTTTTGTCTTCACCGTGCTTGTCCAGCGCCCAGCGACGAGCTAGCTTCAATGCTGCTTCGTTCGCTTCTGCGCCTGAGTTTGCGAAGTAAACTCTATCTGAAAACGTTGCGTCATTTAGCTTTTTAGCTAAACGAAGGGCTGGCTCGTTAGTGAAAACGTTGCTTAAGTGCCAAAGCTTGCTGCCTTGTTCATTAAGAGCTTTCACAAGCTCTGGGTGACAGTGACCTAAAACGTTAACTGCAATACCGCCTGCAAAGTCGATGTACTCAGCTCCATCTTGATCCCATACGCGTGAACCTTCACCTCGAACAGGTACCATACCTGCTGGGTTATAGTTAGGAACCATTACATCATCAAATGTAGCGCGAGTTACGTTCATCTTTGTTACCTCTGCGTTGGGCGCCAATCACACTGTGTGATTTGGCCTATCGAATCTATGAGCACATTTTAGTACTACTTTGGTCGATAAGCGTTAATTGGGCGCGTAAAAACTAATCGGATTTGTTCAACAGTATGCCATTTTTTTTAACATTTGTCTTCTATGCAAAAGGCTGCAGCCCTTTATTTATAAGGACTGTGGCTTAATTTGCAGGAAAAGTGAATAACTATTAACTACTGGGCTATATCAATAAGTAATAATCAATTTTTGCGCTGAGAAAAGGGCTACATACGGGTTTTAATGCACTGTGAGGCAATAAGAAAGGGGGGATAGGGCTGGAAGCCTTACCTGTTTAATGTAGCTAAAAACGGGCAAGGCATTGAGCAATCGTCAATAATTTGGGGCATCATGCACATTAAATGAAAAATGTGCATAACGAGTGCATGAATATCCACTAAAAAATTAATGATTTTCTTCGTTTTTCACCAAAGGAAGGGTGAAAATATCAATGGTTTTGAGTTTTTCGAGTGCACCTGCAGGGTAGCGTTGCTCCATGAAAAGCGGCTTTACTTCTTTCATTTCAACAAGCTTTAACTGATGTAACATCCGAATTTGTGTGTAGGTTCGGGCTTGATGAAGTACCTTACTGAGTGTTTTAGGCTGTGCGGGTACTTTATCGGCACACGCTCGCATAGGTTCTGCAATAGGCAAGCGCATTAAATGCATCCACTCCAGAATATCCGCGCTGATTGCATCTGCGAATTCTTGCTGTAGTGCAATAAGGTGGTTGGCTGAAGGAGCCACTTTGAGTAGCGCTTCATGTCGCTTTTGCTCTTTGTCTTTCTGGCATTCTTGCAACAGATGTAGCTGAATTTTATCGAACAGTTTGAAGTAAAGTCTTGTTACGACACAACGCCCCAAATTACTAAGCATCGCAAGGGTATAAGCCTGGTTTTTGTTTAGATCCGTAAGCGCTGCAAGGCGTTTCGCCGTTATGGCAACGCCAGTCGTATAAGGCGTAAGCTTTTGTTTAATTAGCGGGTAAGGGTCGGTAATCTGAGGCATAGCACGCTTTAAGATGAGCGACGGTATCAATGTGCGTAGGTTTTCAATACCCAAAAAGCTCAATGCTGTGCGCAGTGTCTCTACAACAATGATACGCCCACGGGAGTCTTTGCGTCTAAATTGTGGAGTATTCACCACAACGATCAGTTCATCATAAAGCCATGGCATGGTTGCGGCAATTGGCTCTAGTTTCGAAACCGAGCATGCTTTCACGGAAAGTGCATCAAGAAGCTCGCCGATATTTTCGGGCAAGTTAAGTACGTTTTGAACGAGCTCGTCGGTATAGCTTAGCTGCTCTGTTAATTCACCTAGAAGGATCTCGTGAAGATGGTGACTCACTGATTCAAGGTATGACGCTTCGGTTTTCTCTTGAAGGCGCTTGTTTTCAATCGCCACTTTTTCAACGTGCAGTAGCAGCCTGCGCGCATCACCTTGCTCCGATTGCTCGAAGCTTACCTCTCCCACCTTGCGCCTTCCCAGCATTTCCAGCACTCGCTCTGGCGATATGATCATATTTTCAAAACGATCATCTATCGTGGGCGGTGTGGTTGCCCCCATTGTCATATTAAAAGCACTCCTGCTCATAACTTTTTGGTGAACGGCAATATTATCGTACATCAGGGGCCTTTATTACTTTCGCTACGGTAATGATGAAAATGGTAGCTACTGCTTGAAAGCAAGCCTTATTTACCCTGCAACTGTTGATATTGCGTGTGCGATGCTTCGTATAATCTTTATTCAGCGCATTGGCTAAAACGAATTATGAAAAGTTAAACGAAAAATCAGTGAATTGCGAGTAATTCTGGCCTTCAAGCGTAACCTTTTACGCTATAAAAGCGTATCGGCATCAAACTCGTATACTTAAATTGATTTAAACTGAAGAAATGCATCCAGTACGCTATGACCGTGTTCGGTAAGCAGTGACTCGGGGTGGTACTGCACGCCCCAAATAGGATGATGGTTATGGGAAATTGCCATGATTTCCTTTGTGCCCTTTGCGGTTTCACACCATGCATCAACACTCAGTGAGGCAGGTAGCGATGCGGGATCTAAAACCAATGAGTGGTAGCGCGTCACGTTAAACGGGTTAGGTAAGCCTTTGAACAGGCCACTGTTGCGGTGTGTTAGGGGGGAAACTTTTCCATGCTTAATCTCTTGTGCACCTACTACCTTGGCACCAAACACTTGACCTATAGCTTGATGACCCAGGCATACACCTAAAATAGGAATCTTGCCTGCAAAATGTTCAATCGCAGATAAGCTGATGCCTGCTTCGTTTGGCGTGCATGGTCCCGGTGAAATAACTAACTGTGAAGGCGCTAAGCGAGATATGTCGTCTAAGGTCAGTGCGTTATTTCGCACCACTTCAACGTCGACGCTGAGCTCAGTGAAATACCGAGCGAGGTTATGAGTGAACGAATCGAAGTTATCAATTAACAGCAACACAGCAGTGCTAATCCTTGGAATTTCTAGGGTGCGAAGGTTTTAGCCATGAAGGATAAAATGAACCCTTCATGGCTTGTAGCAAGATGTTGGAATCCGGCTGTTATGGCTTTGGAATAAAGCCGACTGCTTTGTATACTTTAGCCAAAGTTTCAGCCGCTCGCGCTGACGCTTTCTCAGCACCCTGACGCATTACGTCGTCAAGATATGCTCTGTCTGCGCGAATTTCAGCATAGCGGGCCTGAATTGGTTCAAGTAGAGCAACCACAGCGTCTGCAACATCACCTTTAAGGTGGCCATACATTTTGTCAGTATATTCAGGCTCAAGCTCTTTAATTGATTTACCCGTCGCAAGTGAAAGTAGGGTCAGTAAGTTAGACACGCCTGGTTTTTCAGTTGGGTTAAAGTAGATATTAGCTTGCTCGTCAGAGTCGGTCACGGCACGTTTGATTTTCTTGGCTAACTTCTTAGGATCTTCTAATAAGCCGATGAAGTTATTCGGGTTGTTGTCAGACTTAGACATCTTCTTTTCAGGCTCTTGAAGGCTCATGATGCGCGCGCCAAAGTCTGGGATATACGGGTCAGGTAGACGAAATACATCGCCGTATAGATTGTTAACACGTGTAGCAATGTCACGAGTCAATTCAAGGTGCTGCTTCTGATCTTCACCTACCGGTACTTTATCTGCTTGGTATAGCAAAATATCTGCTGCTTGGAGTACAGGGTAGCTGTATAAGCC
>Ga0213831_1000529_pt1 | contig 22047 bp, 21 predicted proteins | sample SWATP12_FD_163421 | JGI IMG/M metagenome (GOLD analysis project Ga0213831, IMG submission 163421) | Coastal seawater microbial communities from Marineland, Florida, United States - SWA TP1 #2 | ecosystem: Environmental > Aquatic > Marine > Coastal | place: USA: Florida | collected 2016-08-06 | reverse complement strand
GCGAAAAACACGCTCAGAGTTGACTGATGGTGAACACTTAGCGTAAAAATGGGCTTCGCCCAATGCGGGAAATCTTAGGTGTTCACGATGCGCCAGAATCCGTGTTCACGTTCAGCAGAATACGCAGGGCTGACAATATCAGTCTCTTGAATATCCTTTGTCCTTATAAGCCCTTTGAATTCTTGCATAGGAATGGATTTGGGCCTTTTAATATTCTGCGTTTCTTCCACATTGAAAATTACAAATAAGTTTTGAGTGGGAAATACTCCTAGTAGCCTGTAAACGCCAGGTTCTTGCCCAGATTTGCCAGAAAACTCCCAGAGAGAATTAATTTCAATTGGCATATGGCAAATTGCCCTTGTTTTGATAGTCGCTTTTTATAACGTAGATCGTTGAAGACTTGTCTAAATTATTCTGAGTTAAATCAACTTCTATGTATCTCTTACCAATTATCAATCTGAGTAAATTCAGCGAGTCGATTGGGTCCAAGCTAAATTGCAGAGAAAATAATTCGCACAAATCATGTTTAGAACTTTTACCGATGGGAACCAGACTTGCTGCCTCATGAGTAAACGGTTGAAGTTCGCCTTCCAGGTTATGCCTATGGATATCAGTAGCCCATAAGATGTTTTGGGCTTGGGCTCTTACGTTTTCACTGCCACAAAAAATTTTGAAAGGTACACCTATCGATTCCCACCATACTCTTTCAATCTCAATTTTTGCTAATACATTTGGCTTTTTTAATTCAGCCTCGGGTTTAACGCAAAATGCAGCGTATTTTTGTTCTTCTCCAATTTGAAAAGTCACTAATAAATCGGTGGTCATTACAAATGGAATCGCTCCTTTTTGTCCAACAACCTTGGGGTGTTCAACATCTAATGTTAGTGCTACTTTGCGAGATAGAGAGAGGGGTAGAAGAGGGAATTGCTCTCTGATATCGATGACATCCAGGCGGAATTCCAAGCATAGGAATAGGTCGTACTCGAGGGCAGATAACAAATGGTGCTTTCTTTGTACCACCACGCCGTAAATCTCCTTCCGAAAAGCTTTGGTGTTTTTTACATCTCTAACCGTAAACCAAGGTTTATAGTTATCCCCACTCCCGATGCCCCATTTATTTCTTAGGTGCCTTACATAATCCTCGATACTTTTGAAATCTCTAGCCACATCAATCCCTCCCTAACAGAAAAACGATTTCAGCCACAGCAACCTTGACTAGAAAAGCCGCCCTCGATATTCTATATTCCATTAATATACGGAATAACAGAACATTGCAAACAGAAAAAGATAATCTCGCTGTAGAGATAAGAAAATATAAGCAACGATACGGCTACAATTATGAACAGTTAGCGGAGAATATGCAGGTATGTAAAACTACCTTATACCGAGCTGCTACAGGCAATTGGCAACGTCCCACAGCCAAGCTGAGTGCTATTGCAAGAAAGTTTGAAATTGAGCTTGTATCGAGGCGAGATGGGAGTGAATGCAGACCTGTATTAGAAGTAATAAATGAAATATGGGATGGGTCAGATGAACACGCGGTCAAGCTAGCCAGATTGATGCGGGATGTCCATGAACTTGCTTACCGATACCGGTGATTTAATTAGTCACATATGAATTCAGAAGGACTACTCAATGAAACTATCAACAAGTAGTTTGGGTAAGAAATAGCTGTGCTCATTGCAGAGCACAGCTTAGTTATAAAAGCTACTTAACGCATTCTACAAATACTATTGCTATAGTACCGCATACCCGAATTTTGTTGCCAATGTGAAGTGGCGTTTGCAGTGCATTTTTGTGCCATCTGATGACACTGTTTCTGCGAATGCGCATTTTGTACAATAGCATGATAACCCGGTGCTGTAGCTAAACAACGGCCACTAAAAGCTCCTACGGCCATGGCCTTAGGGGTATATGTAATAGTTACGCTTGATAAAACGATTAAAGTAAAAACCGAAGTTGTAGCGATGGTAAAAAATTTAGCCATAAGGATTCTCCAAGAGTTTTCTATTGATGTCGTTTAGACATCTGCAGAATAGCCCTACCGCCAGCCGTGATTTTTCGAAATAGATTCTTTTATTCCGAAAGAAAAATTCAGATGGAACTTTAATAAGAGTGATTTATAGTTCAGTTTCTCGGGAAGGATAAGATTGAACCCAAGTAGATAAGCTGCATTCAATGTTTAAATCAACTTGATTGTTAATCATCATAAGCTTTTCAGTCTTTGATAAGCTGTTTATCAATGCCTTCCTCCTAGAACTGCTCCTCAATTTGCAAAATTCTGGGTATCGGTTAGAGCAAGTCATTGCTGTGTATAACTTAGAAAAGGATTGCTCACATCTCATTAGAATGGTTTGCGCGCGACGAAATCTCACGATGTCCTTGTTCACTAAACAATCCCTATATGAGCAAGTACAGCAACTAATCTCATTGCTTTTAATTGCAATTTTCTCAAGCGATCCAGTTTGTGTTAGGCCATCAGATATTTTGATTTTATTACCCAGCTTTTCAAAAACTTTTTCGAAGTATGATGGGTCAACTTTAAAAACTTCATGAAGAAAGTCATGCAAACTTTGGCCAATTTTCCGCTCAACTAGCGAGAAGGTGCCTTCTCTAACATTTTCTTGGTTAACTTCTTTCCTCCAAACGTGCAACTCATCCATAAATTTCTTTAGCACACATTTCATAACGAATAGATCGGGCGGGGTTATATGGTTCCTAACTGAAATAGTGGCTCGCGGCCCTTTCGCCAATAGCTTACTTATATTCCATTGACTACAATTCTCAACATCACTATTTCCTTCTAGAGCTTTAGAGAGCATTTTTACAGTCCTGCCCCGTGTACTTTCATTTATAATTGTTAAAGGAGTATTGTGAAGATTGCATAACTCATAAAACAACCAAAGATTTTTATGGTAACCAAATCCATTGCTTTTAATTGATTCTGCGATGCATTCTAAGCAGACTTTGACAGAAATTATGTTTCTTTGCCTATCGGGGAAGTTACCGAATACGACCCTGCTTTTATCTAGCATGTTGTTTAAGTTATAAAAATCTCTTAGCTCTTCGATTATTCCAAAGGGATGGTTTAGATAACTAACCTGAAAGCCCTGATGCAGATACATGTGGCAGGTTTCTAACAAACGAAACATTTCAGATTCTTTAACGGTTTTAAACAGATATTCCGTCCCAGGTTCAACTCTCGGAGGGAATATAAAAAAGCCTTTTGTATCAAGCATCCTTTCGAATTTTCTTAAGCCATTAACCAAATACATCCTAAACATAAAACCGTAGATAGATTCGTCTGGCATAGGATTGAGTGAGCTCAATTAACCTCCTTGAAAACACCGCGTTGTGCTCAATAATTTTGAGCGAATTTTATTTACATAAAGGTGAATATTGAGTCGACTTTCTCCGTGCTGAGCCGACTTTATTTACAATTTCCATCACTAGACATACTGCGCGGCAGCCCAACCACTGCTCCAGGCCCACTGGAAGTTGTAGCCGCCCAACCAGCCGGTGACATCCACCACTTCGCCGATAAAGAATAGTTGTTCTACTTTCTTACTCATCATCGTTTTTGAAGACAACTCGTCAGTGTCTACGCCGCCAAGAGTCACTTCGGCAGTTCGATAGCCCTCGGTACCGTTGGGATGAATCTGCCAGTCTTCAAAAAATCCGGCGATGGCGTCGGCTTCCTTACTGTTTAACTGTTTAACCGGTTTATTGTCCCAGTGGTTCAGCTCGCAAAAGGTTGCTGCTACGCGTTTGGGGAAGTGTTTAGATAACCAGGTTGTTATTAAAGAATCAGGATTCTTTAACTGCGCTTCCGCCAGACTTTCAGCGATATCGAAGGTCGGTGAAGCATTAATATGCAAGGTGTCGCCTGGTTGCCAATAGCTTGATATCTGCAGCATTGCCGGGCCGCTCAATCCCCGGTGAGTGAATAAGGTATTTTCGCGGAACGTTGTATCATTGCAGGTGGCATAGGTATCGATAGCCACGCCGCTCAGCTCGGCCAGTATCGTCTTGTCTTTTTCATGCAGGGTAAAAGGCACCAGGCCTGCCCGGGTTGGCAACACTTTAAGGCCGAATTGCTCCGCCAGTTTATAGCCGAAGGGCGTGGCACCAAGTTTTGGCAAGCTCAGCCCGCCGGTTGCAACCACCAGGGAGGCACACTCGTAGTCGCCCATGGAAGTGGTTAAGGCAAAGCCCTCATCGGTTTTGCTTACACTGAGGATATCACAGCGAGTAGTAATCTCGACGTTGGCTTTACGGCACTCACTCACCAGTAAGTTTACGATATCAGCCGCGGATTCGTCGCAAAAAAGCTGACCCAGGGTCTTCTCATGATAGGCAATGCCGTATTCAGCCACCAGGGAAATAAAGTCCCACTGGGTGTAGCGGCTAAGCGCTGATTTGCAAAAATGAGGGTTACTGCACAGGTAGTTTTCATGGCTGGCATACATGTTGGTAAAGTTGCATCGGCCACCGCCGGACATGAGGATTTTACGGCCGATTTTCTTTGCGTGATCCAGCACCGCCACACTACGGCCGCGCTTGCCGGCTTCGGCCGCACAGAATAACCCGGCTGCACCTGCCCCAATCACCACTACATCAAACTTATTCAAAACGACACGCTCCTCTCCTGACCGGCGTATTATAGGTCAGGCGAAGCGTGGTTAATATGGTTTAGCGGATTTAATTGCCTTGCTCAACTGCCGCTTTAACGACATCCAGCCGGGCCTTCCATGGGTCGGTACCGTGCTCCATTTTGCCATTGCGGGTCATATTCAGCATATTGCTTTGTGTCGGGTCGTAAGCCTGCCAGTCTGCTGCGCCATCACTCACCGGCTGGCCGTTTTTGGCAAAACTCACAATATACTGATGAATGGTTTCAGCCGCTGCTGCATCCTGTTCGGTTAAGGCATCACCATACTTGGCTGCTACCGTATTAAAGAAAAACGGGATATCTGAAGCATGGGGGGCGCCCGGACTATCATTACTCTGGGCAACAGTACCAAACCGATAATAGAAAGCTCGCTGACCATGTCCGGTCATCTGCTCTGCCACAAATCTTGCCGGTTCCTGCATGCTGCGGTCCTGCCCTACCGAATAGCCCACCGCCTGGAACGGTACATCACCGGTGGGATCGTAAACTTCCCGAGCTTCATCAGCGTAAGGGCCGAAAGAAGCGAACAGTCCGTCTTTGTCTTTGAACATATTAAAACCAATGTCGAGACTGGTTGCGCCTACCATCACATCCACCTTCGCCACGTTGCCATCGCGAAGGACATCTTCGGTAGTTGCCGTAATAATTTCACCATCCTGCATCGGGCCACCCGCCCAGGTTGGCTTGTCTGTAGGTGTGGGGTTAAATAATGCGGCCAGGTTAAATCCATCAACGATAGCTTCCGGGCTTAGCTCCCGCAGAGCAGCCAGGGCTTCGGCGTCGGTACCGGTAATGCCGTGTTTTTCGGCATAATTGAGGCCATACTGTTCCCCAGCCAGAGACCCCGGCGTTGGCTCACTGACCTTGCGATTACCAAACAATGACCGGCCGCCGCCCGACATGATGATTGCCCGGTTGAACAGCCCTCTGACCTGCTTTGCCTGCATCATGGCATGTACCGAACCACCCCCGGCTGATTCCCCCATAATGGTAACGTTATTCACATCGCCACCAAAGGCAGCCATGTTTTCGTTCACCCATTTCAGCGCTGCGATTTGGTCCATGTAAGCGTAGTTGGCCAGCATATCACCAGCGGCTTCTGCTTCTGCCGTGAGCGCCGGATGGGCAAAGAACCCAAAGCGGCCAAGACGGTAGTTAAAGCTCACAAATATCACACCGTTTTTAGCGAATTCGCTGCCATCATAAACCGCCGGAGACGCGCCGCCATTTACAAAGCCACCACCGTAAATCCACACCAGTACCGGCGTTGAACCATCGGCATCCTTCGGTGCCCAGACATTAGCATACAGGCAATCTTCAGCCGGTGTTTTACCCAGTGGCGCAGCGTCGCTGGGGAAAGGCAGCTGCATGCAATCGTTACCGTAATCGGTGGTCTCCTTCACTCCGCTCCATGGCGTTACCGGTTGTGGTGGACGCCAACGCAACTCACCAACAGGCGGCGCGGCAAAAGGAATGCCTTTGTAAGTCACCAATTGTTCCGCAACGGTGCCTTTTATTTTGCCGCCGGTTACTTCAACTTCCCCGGGAGTATTTGCAGCAGAGCAGGCAAGTAACCCCATTAATGAACCCAACACAATCAGGCCATACTTTTTTACTGAACTACGGAACATCTTCGCATCCTGTGAAACATAAAAATGAGCGGTGCAGATAATCTAATGGTTACCTGTCACCGCCAGCAGAGACCGGAGCGCTGTCAGCACACCGGGAAAACAGCGTTATAAGCTTTTCAGCATCGATTCGGCGTCACTCACTTCAAAGCGACCTGGATCCTCAACATTCAGTTTTACCACTTCACCGTCTTCCACCAGCATGGAATAACGTACCGAGCGGATACCGCCAAAATCACTGGTGTTCATGTCAAGGCCAATGCTTTTAGTAAAAAACGCATTGCCATCGGCAACCATCAGAATTTCATCGGCATTAGCAGATTTGCCCCAGGCATCCATCACATAGGCGTCGTTAACACTTAAGCAAATAATACTATCCACGCCCTTAGCTTTAATTTTATCTGCCAGAGCAACATAACCAGGTAAATGTGCTTCAGAGCAGGTTGGTGTAAATGCACCCGGTACTGCGAAGAGGACTACGCGTTTACCGCTGAATAGTTCATTCGTATGCGGACTGGTCATTTTGCCGTCTTTCATCAATCCAAACGTCACTTCCGGCAGGGTGCTACCCACATCAATCATGTTGTTCTCCCAGAGAAATTATATAATTAACAGCAAGCTGTCTTAGGTAAATTATCCTTTAACTATAACAGTATCTGTAAATTGTGAAATAAAAAAGCCCCCGAGTTACGGAGGCTTATTATTTTAGACAGACTTATCTGACGAATTTAAAAACTCACCGTCATTTCGTCTGAACAACCACGGTCGTCACAGATCTGATAAGTAAATTCGGTATCGGTAACATTACGGGCAACGTCACGATAACGGCCGTTATTGGCTACAGTGGCAACTACCACACCATTGCGAATAATATCCACGGTTGGTGCAGGTGTTGGGCGCCAGGTCAGGAAAGTCACCAGCGTACCATTTGGTCGTAATACTGAGCGACGAATGTCAGCGATAATAAAGGCATCTGCAGGCTCACTTACCGTTACGGAGTCTGAATAGGTGTCAGACTGACCTTCTGAGTCAGTAACCGTTAATGAAACACTGTAAGTACCTTCTGCCGCATAGGTATACACCGGACTCATTGCAGAAGAACTTCCGCCATCACCAAAGCTCCAGTCCCAGCTAACAATGTCATCGTCTGCGTCGGTACTGGTATCAGTAAAGGTGGCGGTTAGCTCATCTGTACTGACCTCAAATCCTGCAACCGGCGGCGCATTGGTGACTTCACCCAGAGCCTGGAAGCTCAATGACCAGCTGTTCAGCGTCCCTAAATCCTGGCCAGCATTATCAGTAATTGATAATACCCAGTCGCCATTCATCATTTCACCGTTGAAGCTGTCGACTGAATAGGTTGCAACAATATCATCATCACTGCTGCCTGAGCGGTTATGCAGATTAACGGTGGTACCAGACGGCGAAGTCAGGTCGACAATCAGATCGCCAATCCAGGTGTGCGTGATATCAACACTCACCTCTGTTCCAAACACGGTATAAGGGTCGGCTACAGTGATGGTTGATGTAATACCTGTCGAATCATTATCCGGGATTGAGACGGGTGTGTTATTAGAATAAGTGACGTCAATCAGGCCCGCTGGTAACACGGTTAAGTTAACAGTTTGCGAGCGTTCAATGTCATCACTCACCGCTGTCACCACATACTGATAATCGCCCCATGGAGTATCGTCAGCCGTTGGCGTAAATAGTGTCACTTCGTCACCAGGCATCGCCGTGGTGGAAGAGAAGCTCGCTCCGCCCAGAGGATCTGTTACCGAGAAGGTCACTTCACCCGACCAGTCCGCAATAGAGCTGATAGAAAAAACGAACTCGGCGGTATCGCCCGCCGTGACTTCCATTGTCGAATCATCAACACCTAAACCAAAGCTAGGTTGAGGGTCTGCACCAAGCAATGCGTTGTACACGTTAAGGCGTTTACCTGAGACCGTTCTTCCGGTCAGGAAGGTATTATCATCACCGGTTTCCATGAGCAGCGTTTTTACTTCTACCGCAGAAAGCGTAGGATTAACCGACCAAACCAGTGCTGCAGCACCTGCAACGTGAGGTGTGGCCATAGAAGTGCCAGAAGCGTAAACGTAGCCATCATCTATATAGGTTGAGCCGATATCTGTGCCCGGTGCCCCCATGTCGACCGACACCAGGCCATAGGAATACCCTGAATCACCATCATTATGGTTGGTACTGGCAACCGCTAATACGTTATCTACCTCATAGCTGGATGGATAGTGCGGGCTGTTATCGTTATTCACTCCATCGTTACCGGCTGCTGCCACAAACAGAATGTCTGCATCAGCGGCAGCCTGAATGGAGGCCTCAAGCGCACCACTAAACGAGCCACCACCCCAACTATTGTTGAGGGCTTTAATGTTAACGCCATCTTCTTTCAGTGCCACCATGTAATCAATACAGGCAATGGCCCCTTCCGTAGAACCAAAGCCATCTGCAGCAAGGAATTTACAGCCAACGATAGAGACATCGTGGTTCACCCCAACAACGCCAATACTGTTATTCCCCTCTGCACCAATAGTACCCGATACATGAGTACCATGACCCTGATCATCGTAGGGGTCGGAGTCGCCGTTTACGGTATCAATACCGTAAATATCATCAACGTAACCGTTACCGTCGTCATCAATGCCATTACCCGCGATTTCGCCGGGATTCATCCACATATTGTTAACCAAATCAGGGTGGTCATACTGCACACCGGTGTCGATCACACCCACGACTACGTCGCTGCTACCGGTTGAAATATCCCATGCCTCTGCAGCGTCGATATCGGCATCAGGTGTACCACCTGTCTGACCGGTATTATTCATGGCATAGAGCAACTCATAAAATTCGTCGTTAGGGGTTGCGTCAATGGACCAGATAAAGTTTGGCTCAGCAATGGCAATAGCTGGGTTAGCTTGCAGTTTATTAATGGCATCTTTAACCGACATGCCTTGCAGCTGAAATTTAGCAATTCGACCCTTCAGTAAATGACTGAACTTGTCGTCTCTCCCATCTGCATTCATGTCAGCGATGCTGGCGCCAACCAGGGCGCGTGCCGACAGCTTGTCGGCGGAGGTAGCGGATTCTTTATAAACAACAATAATAGAATCGTCCTTGAACTTTACAGTTTCTGCAGCAGCACTGAAGCCCAACGCGGGCAGCATAGCCAGCGTTAATGCGGTAAGTTTTGTTTTCATAATTATGCTTCCAACAATAAAAAACGCTTACTGGGTAAGCGTGATAGGTTCCTTCGAATCGATTGTGAAACTGCGACAATCCACCTTCATTTTTGGCACAAGCCATAGGGGATTGCTAGCAAGGAAGAGTAATTTACAAAAAATGTACTAGTTATCTGCGCTGCTTATTTTTTAACTAGTACCTTTATACTAGAGCCGCCATCAAACAGGCGTCAGGGAGTCAGCTTTGCAACCTCATGGAAGAAATAACACTCGGAGAAAAAGCCAGATTAAATTGGGAAGTGGGATTAGCCGAAAACACTGCTCGACCAGGCAACAAGCTCAACCCGGTTACGCGAGTTGGTTTTACGAAAGATGCTGTAAATGTGAGTTTTAACCGTATTCACACTAATGTGCAGGGCATCGGCAATCTCCTGATTCTGTGCCCCTTTGGAAACGAGCAGCAGGATATTCTTTTCCCGTTTGGTTAAACCCGCCTGCTGAACCATTTGCTGTACTTCCATATTCTGAATAGCGGCAGCCGGATCGCTCTTATCACGCAGCTGGCGAAAGGCACGATTAATCGTATCGCGCTTAAACCAGACATCGAACTTATTCAAACGATGGATGCCTTTCAGCAAAAGCTCTGGCTTGTCGGTGGTGTAAAAAACCCCTTCGGCACCAGCCATCAATAGCGTGAGCTCATCAACGGAGCCCGGCGAAACATTGAAAAACACCCAGCGACCGCTGCGGGTACAGCAGCTTAAAAGCTCACATAAATTAGCCGTTAACCGAATATCAATAAAAATCAGTTGTGCCGGTTCGGCATTAACAGGCAGGCTCTCAACCCCTTCCACACAGGTAGTAGTATAGCCGCAGGTTTCCACTAACTGCTTTAATAAGCAGTTAGGGCCCGCCATAGCGCTACAATTATCGGGTACCACAAAGCACACCGAATTCGTGTTCGTTACAGTCAATGCAATTCTCCAGACATCCTTTGGCTTTTGCAGATAACGAGGTTGAGAGTTGTAAATTTGCTCGGCTCAGCCGAGTCACTTCCTTTCGGCGCCTGAGCAAATCGTATACTTACTATACCTGTTACCCGCTAAATGTACATCCTTTGTACAGCAAAAATTACAATACCAATATAGCCATTTCGCTATATTAATCAACACATTGAATGTCATTCAGGCGTTTTTATACGTTTTTAATGTACACATCAAAGCGATGCTTCTTACTGGCGATTGCCATGGAAGGTTTTTGGTTGGCCAGCAGTGGAGCGCTATTAGGGCGCTTTACTACCACCCTCTTTGCGGCTGCATGAAGCGCTGCGGGTAGCAGTAAATCGGCATCTTCGTCGGGGCCGAGCATCATCTGAAACAGGCGCATTTCCTTTTTTACCAATGCCGATTTTTTGCGGTGTGGGAACATGGGGTCGAGGTATACTGCATCCACGCTACGCGCTGCCAGTTGCTGCATGTAATCGCAGCTGTTGGCGTGGTACAACACAAATTGTCTGGCCAGCTCTGGTTCCTCTAGGGCAAGCCGGCGCAGGCCATCTGCTAACAACAAATAAGCCACCGGCGAGCGCTCAATCATAATCACATTGGCTCCCAGTGCTGCCAGAACAAAAGCGTCGCGACCAAGCCCGGGCGTTGCATCAAGCACCGTTATTGGCTGATTGGCTTTAATACCTATGGCTTTGGCCACCGGCTCTTTACTGCCACCACCGTGCTGACGCCGATACTGACTCTGGCCTGACAGAAAATCCACATTCACGCCGGTACTGTTGGCCACCGTCAAATCCATTAACTGCAGGGTGTCATCAACAATCGCCAAAACCAGCGACTGCTCGCCTGACGCTTCACTCTCGGGTTTGATACCCACCGAACTGGTCAGCGAAATTAGCTGTTGCTCAACCTCAGAGGGCGCAGCCAGTTGCTGCGTTGAAAGCCTTAAATAAGGTAACTCAGGCATGACCATAATGCTCCTTCTGCCCTATCCAGCGGTTAATTATGGCCTGCGCCCGGGCCGGATATTCTGCCCACAGGCGGTTGGCTATCTCCTGCACTTGCGGAATAAGCGGCGCGTCGCGCACAATATCGGCAATTTTCAATTCAGCGATGCCGGTTTGACGGGTTCCCATAAGTTCCCCCGGACCTCTTATTTCCAGGTCTTGCTGGGCGATATAAAAGCCATCATTCGACTCGCGCAACACCGCCAGCCTTTTGGTTGCGGTTTTCGATAACGGGCTTTGGTACATAAGTACGCAGTGACTTTCCACCGCGCCCCGGCCCACCCGGCCCCGTAACTGATGAAGCTGAGCCAGACCAAGCCGTTCCGGGTTTTCAATAATCATTAAGCTGGCGTTGGGCACATCCACGCCCACTTCAATCACTGTGGTAGCCACCAGTAAATCCAGTTCACCAGACTTAAATGCGCCCATGATTTGTTGTTTTTCCGCAGCTTTTAACCGACCGTGTACCAGGCCTATTTTCAGGTCGGGCAGGGCGGTTTGTAAAATAACGGCCGTATCTTCAGCCGCCTGACACTGCAACACTTCCGACTCATCAATAAGCGTACACACCCAGTAAGCCTGCCGCCCATGCTGCTGACAAGCCTCGCGCACCCTCTCAATCACATCCGCGCGGCGGGAGTCGGGCAAAGCCACGGTTTTTACTGGTGTACGCCCGGGCGGTAGTTCGTCAATAATGGAGGTATCCAGGTCTGCATAAGCGGTCATGGCCAGCGTACGGGGAATAGGGGTGGCGGTCATAATTAACTGGTGGGGAAAACGCCCTTGCTGCTCGCCTTTTTCGCGCAGCGCTAGCCGCTGATGTACGCCAAAACGGTGCTGCTCATCCACAATCACCAGCGCCAGCTGATTATAGGTTACCTGCTCCTGAAAAATAGCATGGGTGCCCACCAGCATTTGCACCTCACCACTTGCCAGACGCTCCAGCACTTCAGCGCGCTGCTTGCCTTTTAATTTACCGGCCAGCCAGCCCACTTTAATACCTAGCGGTGCCAGCCAGTCCCGGAAGTTATTGGCATGTTGTTCTGCTAACAGTTCGGTGGGCGCCATGAGCGCGACCTGATAGCCGCCGCCGATGGCCGATAGCGCTGCCAATGCGGCAACCAGGGTTTTACCAGAACCTACGTCACCCTGTACCAGCCGCATCATGGGTCGGCTGCGCGCCATGTCCTGCTGAATATCCGCGGTTACCCGCTGCTGGGCACCAGTGGGCTTAAACGGCAGGGCAGCGAGTAATTTATCCACCAGTGCATGATCAACGTTTATCGCAATACCAGGCTGGGCATCGCTTTGCTGACGTACTTTTAGCACACTTAAATGCTGGGCCAGCAACTCTTCCAGGATCAGGCGCATTTGCGCCGGGTGCTCGCCGTTTTCGAGCTCCTGTAGCGCCACGTCTGGCGGCGGACGATGCACCAGGGTGAGCGCTTCTTTCAGGCTCACCTGTTGCTGATACATGCCGTCGGGTAATAAGTCGGTCAGGCCGCCCTTGTTGAGAATTGCCAGCGCCTGATCGGTAAGGTTGCGTAAGGTAAGCTGTTTTACGCCTTCGGTAGTCGGATAGACCGGAGTGAGGGTTTCTTCCATGGGCGCGGCATCTTCTTCAATCAGCATAAATTCAGGGTGCATCATTTCGAGCCCCCATTTACCGGTGCGCACTTCACCAAAGGCGCGGATCTGATTGCCGGGCGACATCATGGTTCGCTGCAAGGCGCCAAAATGAAAAAATCGCAGCGTAATGGTGCCGGTACCATCGGAGAGTTTCACTACCAGCATGCGCTTTTTGCCGTACTGGATATCGGCCGATTTAACTTCGCCAAGAATACTGACGTGCGTGAAAGGCAAGCAATCGCCAATGGGATAGATACGGGTGCGGTCTTCATAGCGTGCAGGCAGATGAAAGAGCACATCCTGCACAGTTACCAGATTGATTTTTGCCAGTTTCTCCGCCACCTTGGCCCCCACCCCTTTTAATTGGGTAATTGGCATGGTGGCAAGAGGCTGTTCAGACCGCATGTGAGTGTGATTCCTTACTTTTAGGAGCATAGTAAATCAAGCGCTTAGGCATTGCGAGCATCAATCATGCTGGGCCCGGTTTCGCCCCGGGGCTACTACTTCAATTGGCCTAAAGTACCCTTTCGCCAGAATACCCTCGGTCTATAGTTAATAAACCATTAACTTTTCGGATGTCGCCATGAACCTGATTTCCCTTGCCGCACTGCTTTTGGCGCTGACCGGCTTTAGCCATTCAGTCGCCTCAGCGCAGACCAATGACCCGCTCTCAGGTGAGAAACGCATTATATTAAAAGGCAACAAGGGCGAGCAACTGGACATTGGCAGTGTCACCTTCGTGCCCGGTGCTAAAGGGATTCACTACACTCTCACCATCGACCACAGACACTTTACCGATTACTTTTTGTCGATGAAGGAAATGAAATGCCTGGAAGGCCCTGAGTTGTGGTGTCACCTGCCTTACCCTTATGAGCACCCCCGCACGGTGAGCACCGATAACTTTAGCTGGCTGGCACACGATTTACTGTTTATGTACAAGAAAAAAGGCGAGTTTGGCGCTAACTTCTGGAATGGTATTTACTATAAGATGCGTCTTCAGGACGGGCGGATCACCGGCGTGGCACAGGCGGTGGACTTAAATCAGCTCGCGGCGCCCCCGGATGATCTCACTACACCACCTTTTGGCGAATTTGAACGCACCGACATTGAGCCTCACCCGCGTTTTTTACCCTTTGTGGAAATTCGCTGATCACGTATTATCAAAGGCTAACCCTGATGTCTGAGAGTCTTTATGTTTGTCCCGTCGGCTTTTTCTTTTACTGATACCAAAGCCCAGTTAGCTTTTATTAAAGCACACCCTTTCGCGCTGATAACCACGCCCGACCTGCAAACCACCCATGTACCGCTGCTGGTGAGGCAAGAAGGTGACAGCCTCTTTATGACAGGCCATATGGCGCGGGCCAACCCACACTGGCAGACGCTGGATAACACTCCGGTAGTTGCCGTGTTCAGCGGCCCTCACGCCTATATCTCACCCACATGGTATGCCAGCGAGCCCAATGTGCCCACGTGGAATTATGTGGCAGTACATGCCAAAGGCACGGTAAGTGTTATGGATGATGAAGCATTACCCGCAGCGCTTAACGAGCTGATGCAGGCCTTTGAGCCGGATTACAACCCCGACACGCTCAAGACATCACTCATCGATTACCAGCAAAAACTGATCCGCGGTATTGTTGGTATCGAGATTAACGTAAACAGCTTGCAGGGTGTTCGCAAACTCGGCCAACACAAAAAAGCCGCCGATATGGCCGGGGTTTGTGAGGGACTTAAAAACAGCGGTGACCACGAATCACTGGCGCTGCTCAACTACATGCAGCGCCACAACATTGGTTACGCCGGTTAGCGCTCGCTGGCCAGTACTTGAGCCACCGATAAAATAAGCTGAGCGGAAGGACGTACGGTAAAGTCAGGGTTTACATAGGTAAACTCAACCAACCCTTTTTGATTCACTATAAACACCCCGGGGGCGGGTAATACCGGCGTGCCGGTATTGTCTTTAGTCAGTGCAATATTGTAGTCGTCGTATTTTTTCGCCGTGGCATCATCTACGTAAAAACCAATGCCAAATTCACGCAAGGCATCCAGTTTAACGTCTGACAGTTGCTGGACTTTCATTTCGGTTTCGAGTTCCTGAGACTGCAGCGCTGCCGGCGTTTGCGGTGAAATCGCGAGGATTTGGTAACCTAAATCGAGCAATTGGTCTTCAATTGTCTGTAACTCGCCAAACTGACGATTACAGTAAGGGCACCAGCCGCCGCGATAAAACAGAATGATGGCGGGTTTATTCATGGTCAGCGCATTCAGACTAACCGGACTACCATCCGGAAATTGCAGGGTTACAGCCGGCACTTTCATACCATTTAGCAGCGGGGTGACGGCGTTAGCCTCAGGTGCTAATTCTTTGGCCGAAACACCAAGTGGTAGCAATATACACAGCAGGATATAGAAAAGCTTTTGTCGCATCATTGTTCTCGTTAGATAAGCAGTAAAAACTAAAAAGACCCGCAAGCGGGCCTTTTTCTTTCAGTACCATTTTATCTAAGCTATCAATGGCTGCTGACAGCTATCACTCCGGCAGTTCCATCACGCCGTCGATTTCTATTTGAGCGCCTTTAGGTAACTCTTTAATACCAATTGCTGCGCGTGCAGGATAAGGCTTGGCAAAGTACTTAGACATAATTTCGTTTACAGTAGCGAAATGGCCAAGGTCAAGTAAGTAAATGTTTACTTTCACCAAATCATTTGTAGTACCGCCAGCAGCTTCACATACGGCTTTGATATTCTCGAACACCTGAGTGGCCTGCTCGGCAAAATCCTGAGAGACCAGTTCCATCGTGGCTGGTACTAATGGGATCTGACCAGACAGGTACACAGTAGTGCCGGCTTTGACCGCCTGACTGTAAGTACCAATTGCAGCTGGCGCGTTATCAGTTTGAATAATCGACTTTGCCATGATGAGTCCTTCTAAATTAATGATGTCGCGACTGGCTGTGTCGCGACACCCGTTGTACTTCCGGCATGATGCGAATTTTACGCATGACGTTGGCCAGATGTACGCGGTTATAAGTGGTTAATTCAAGATCTACAAAGTAGATATTGCTTTCTTTTTCCTCGGTTTGCAGCCCAATAATGTTTGAGTCGCACGAGGCAATGTTATTGGTCAGTGTAGCCAGTGTACCCTGATGATTAAACAGCTCAATACGTAGTGACGCTTTAAACTCACCCTGAGGCTCTTCATCCCAGGTCATTTGCAGTACCCGCTGCGGCTCTTCTTTTGCCAGCTTACGAATATTCGGACAACCATTCTGGTGAATGGTCATGCCTTTACCCGGGCTCAGCACCGAAACGATTTCGTCATCCGGGATGGGGTGGCAGCATCGTGCATAAGTCACCAGCAGACCTTCCGTACCGCGAATGGCAACATTGCCTTTCTTATCCGGAATATCTTCGTTCTCGCCCAACAAACGACGAGCAACAATAGCGCTTAACTCATTACCCAAGCCAATATCCACCAGCAAGTCCTCAAAGGATTCGTGCTTGGTTTCTGCGACCACGCGGTCTACCGACTCCTGGCTGATATCGTCCAGTTTCACCGCACCCAGGGCATGGCGTAACAGGCGGTTACCCATGGTCAGGGCTTCCTGTGAGCGCTGTTTGCGCAGGTATTGGCGAATGCGCGTACGTGCTCTGGCACTGACCACAAAGTTCAGCCAGTTAGCATTGGGTTTAGCTCGTGGTGAGGTAATGATTTCCACCGTCTGACCATTTTGCAGCGGTTTACTCAGGCTGTAATTGCGACGCTCTACCCGCACGCCCACGCAGGTATTACCAATATCAGAGTGCACCGCATAGGCAAAATCCACAGCCGTAGCACCGGCAGGTAATTCGATAATCCGCCCGTCCGGGGTGAATACGTAAATCTCATCCGGGAACAGGTCGGTTTTAACGCTCTCGATAAACTCAAAAGACGAACTGGCGCTTTGCTGCAGTTCCAGTAACGACTGCATCCATTTACGGGCCCTGAGCTGGGCAGTGGTGCCATCGCTGGATTCTTTGTACATCCAGTGGGCAGCAACCCCTTTATCAGCCATTTGGTCCATGGCCTGGGTGCGTATCTGCACTTCCACAGGAATGCCGTGAGGCCCCACTAAAGACGTATGCAACGACTGATAGCCATTGGTGCGCGGAATCGCGATATAGTCTTTAAAGCGTGTTTCGATGGGCTTGTACAGCCCGTGCATAGCTCCGAGTGAGCGGTAGCAGTCGTCCACCGAATTTACCACAATGCGAAAAGCGTAGATGTCCATGACTTCATTGAACATCTTTTCCTTGTTCTTCATTTTGCGGTAAATCGAATAGAGGTGCTTTTCGCGCCCTACTACAGTGGCTTCAATATTGTAGCCTTCAAGTCGGGTGCCCAGCTCCTGACGGATATTCTCGATGATCTCTTTACGATTACCCCGCGCTTGTTTCACCGCTGACTTCAGGGCCCGGTGACGCATGGGATACATGGCCTGGAAGCCAAGATCTTCCAACTCATTTTTAATGTCATGAATACCCAGGCGATGGGCAATAGGCGAGTAGATTTCCAGGGTTTCCAGTGCGATACGACGACGCTTATCCGGGCGTAGCGAGCCCAGGGTACGCATGTTGTGCGTACGGTCGGCCAGTTTTATCAGGATAACGCGTATATCCTGCACCATAGCCATCATCATTTTACGAAAGTTTTCGGCCTGGGCTTCCTGCTTACTGCTAAAGGCAATCTTATCAAGCTTACTCACACCTTCCACCAAATCAGCCACGGTGTCGCCAAAGGCTTCGGCCAGATCTTCCTGACTGTAGTGGGTATCTTCAATAACGTCGTGCAGAAGCGCAGCCATGAGGGTTTCATGGTCGAGGTGCATGTCGGCCAGAATGCTGGTTACCGCAACCGGGTGGGTGATGTACGGATCACCACTTGATCGCATCTGACCATCATGGGCTTCATGTGCCAATACAAAAGCATCCTGAACGAGCTGAACCCGTTCTGGTGGCAGGTATTCGGCGATCTTTTGTTTTAACCCTTCAAACAGATACACGTGTGTAGCGTATTTCCAATAATTTCAAGCGTTTTTCAAGAATACGGTGAAACGCGTCGGTTTCCAACGAAAAACGCCAGTGTTTCTTATAAAAGACACACTGGCGCTGTCAATTTGTGCTTCCGAGGACTACCCGATTTACTGATCAGACAGAATATTTGCAACAGATGCAAACTCAGCGTGTTCCTGATCCTGCTGGTCACGCAGCTCATCTTGTTCAAGGGTTTCAGAAGTCACTAATCCTTTTTCGATTTCGCGCAGCGCGATAACCGTTGGCTTATCGTTACTTACATCAACCATTGGATCTTTGCCTTCAGTGGCGATTTGGCGGGCACGACGTGCAGCAACCAATACCAGATCAAAACGGTTACCTACTTTTTCTACTGCATCTTCGACTGTTACGCGAGCCATGAAAATCTCCGATTCGAACAAAAATATTAAAAAAATGGCCGCGTAGTATACAACAAGCCATACTTAATTGGATAGCAATAAATCACTCAGCGCTTAATAAACTCTCTATTAACGCCTGGTGACGGACTTTTTGCTTAGCCGTACGTAAGCGCTGGGCTTCAACAATGCTGCTTAACTCCTGCAAAGTTTCGGAAAACTCATCGTTAACCAGCACAAAATCAAATTCATCGTAATGCGACATCTCTGACACCGCTTCTGCCATGCGCTTATCAATCACACTCTGTTCATCCTGACCGCGGTTAACCAGCCTTTCGCGCAGTGTTTCGGTAGACGGTGGCAGAATAAAAATACTGCAGGTATCAGGCATCAGGGCCTTAACCTGACGGGCGCCCTGCCAGTCAATATCCAAAAACACATCAATGCCCTGACTCAGGGTGTTTTCGATAGTAATGCGGGACGTGCCGTAATAATTGCCAAACACTTCGGCATATTCAAAAAAGGCCTGCTGGGCAATCAGTGCTTCAAACTGTTCACGACTCACAAAGTGATAATGCTCACCATCGACTTCGCCGGGGCGGGGTGCCCGGGTAGTATGCGACACAGACACCTGCTTCGGATTAAAGTTAACATCCGGCGCTTTAGACAATAGCGCTTTTATCAAACTGGATTTACCGGCGCCGGACGGGGCCGCTAAAATAAACAGATTGCCAAGTTGTGTGGTCATAATGGTGTTCTATGCTTCATTTTTATGATGATGTTATACCGCGAAAGTGTAGCACACTCGGCGTCGACATAAATGCCGCAGTAACAATATTCATCAATACCGGTAAGACCATTGTACCTGTGGTCCGTGAGTGTTAATTTTAATCTGTCATAACAATAGCAAAAGGAACCTTGGGTCAATGAGCAGTGCACTACCTTACATCGAAACCAATCCGGTCTCAGAGATTAAAGCCACCGTTATCTGGTTACATGGGCTGGGCGATTCCGGCCATGGTTTTGCGCCAATTGTTCCGGAGTTAAAGTTACCCGATGCCCTGGGCGTGCGTTTTGTTTTCCCCCATGCGCCTGAACGCCCGGTAACTATCAACGGCGGCATGCGAATGCGTGCCTGGTACGACATTAAGTCTATGGATTTCGATAAACGAGCCGATCTCACCGGGGTCAGAGAATCTGCCGAACAGGTAGAGCAACTTATCGAAGCAGAAATCGATAATGGCGTGGCGCCGGAAAAAATCATCCTCGCCGGTTTTTCTCAGGGCGGTGTTATTGCGCTGCATCTTGGCCCGCGCTTCAGCAAATCATTGGGTGGAATCATGGGCCTTTCCACCTACATGTGCCAGCCGGAATTACTGGCCGACGAAGCCCACCCGGCCAATCAGCAAACGCCGGTTTTTATGGCCCATGGCGAAATGGACGACGTGGTCCCGATTGCAATGGGCAAAGCCGCCTACGAAACGCTCACAGCAAATCAGTACAATGTCAGTTGGCAAAGCTACCGCATGCAGCATAACGTCAACATGGATGAGATCAACGCCATCAGTCAGTGGCTGCAAGCGTGCTTGGCATAGATCAAATACAGGCGGTATAACATCGCCTGTGTCTGCAAAATCGTTTACACTTTGCGCTTTAGCGCCGCTGGAGCAGAGCAGGCGTAGTGATTGAATTCAAAATTAAAGGCGAATATTGCAGTGAAGTCTTCCCGCACTATCCGAATAGCCACCCGTAAAAGTGCCCTGGCCATGTGGCAGGCCGAGTATGTTCAGGCACAGTTATTAAAACATCACCCTGAGTACAAGGTGGAGCTGGTTCCCATGTCGACCCAGGGCGACCGTATTCTCGATACGCCACTGGCAAAGATTGGCGGTAAAGGTCTGTTTATTAAAGAGCTCGAAATTGCCATGCTGGAAGGGCGCGCTGATATCGCCGTGCACTCCATGAAAGATGTGCCGGTAGAGTTTCCGGCGGAATTCGGCCTGCATGCTATCTGCCCGCGGGAAAACCCGTTCGATGCCTTCGTATCCAACACTTATAACAACATTGACGAATTACCAGCCGGTGCCGTAGTAGGTACCAGTAGCTTGCGTCGTCAGTGTCAGTTAAAGCACCTGCGCCCGGATTTGGTGATTAAAGACCTGCGCGGCAACGTTAATACGCGACTGGCTAAACTGGACGCCGGTGATTACGATGCCATTATTCTGGCCTGTGCCGGTCTTATCCGTCTGGGTATGGAAAACCGCATTACTCAGCCTATTCCTCAGGAGCAGTCGTTACCTGCAGTGGGGCAGGGCGCTGTTGGCATTGAATGCCGCAACGACGACGCCGAGCTTATAGAATTACTGGCGGCTCTTAACGACGCCGACACCGCTTCGCGGGTGATTGCAGAACGCGCCATGAATGAACGTCTTGAGGGCGGTTGTCAGGTGCCTATTGGCAGTTTTGCTACCCTAGCGGATGACACGCTTTCGCTTACCGGTATGGTAGGCTCGGCGGATGGTCAAACCCTGTTATACGCCAGTACCCAAGGTCACCGCGATACAGCCGTAGCACTGGGCAAAGAGGTTGCTGAGTCGCTGCTGGAGCAGGGCGCCGGTGAAATCTTAAAGGCGTTGCATCAGTAAACCTCTATGTATCTAGTCACCCGGCCGCTGGCAAAATTAGCCACCACTGACTCGGCGTTTGCCGAGGCCGGGTTGTCGGCCAGCGTGATTGCCTTGCAGCAAACCAAAGAGCTTCCGGCCGGTATTGTCCAATTACAAGATTTGCTCAAAGCTCATCCGGATGCCATTGTCATCGTTACCAGTACGGCGGCTGCCGCACCGCTGGCGGCGCATCTGGCTGGTGATATCGTTAGTCAGCCGTTGATTGCAGTCGGTCAGAGTACCGCTAACATTCTTACCCACGCTGGTTTAAACCCGATCGTCCCTGATAACGAAAATTCAGAGGGCGTACTCGCTTTACCTTTGCTCAATGATTGCGCCAATAGGCACATTTTGTTATTAAAGGGTAAAGGCGGGCGCACCACAATCCCGGAACAATTAACCCTACGCGGTGCCAGGCTAAACGAGGTGGTTCTTTATGAAAGAGTACCATTAATCCCCCCCGTATTTAGCCGGACCTGTAACTGGACACAACTGGCGGGCATTATTGTCACCAGTAGCGAACAGGCCCAGGCACTATTAAAACAATTTAATACCCAGCCGCTAACCGGTGTAAAATGGTTGACGGTCAGTGAGCGCATAGCGCAACAGCTTCATCAACAAGGCATCCGGCAAACTGATGTTTGTCCTAAAGCCAGCAACGAAGCGCTCATTACATGGATTCAGCAGAATTGGGAGTGATATATGGCTGATCAGCAGCAACCAAACCAAGAGCAACCCAAGCAGTTGCCCGACACAGCCAGCGCCAAACAATCTTCGGCCAAAGCCGCTGCGCCCAAAAGCTCACCAGACAA
>Ga0213831_1000527_pt1 | contig 22107 bp, 21 predicted proteins | sample SWATP12_FD_163421 | JGI IMG/M metagenome (GOLD analysis project Ga0213831, IMG submission 163421) | Coastal seawater microbial communities from Marineland, Florida, United States - SWA TP1 #2 | ecosystem: Environmental > Aquatic > Marine > Coastal | place: USA: Florida | collected 2016-08-06 | reverse complement strand
GCGTATCCAATCCGATAAAAATCATGCTATGTTTGTTCATGCTAGCCTCCAAATTGATTTAGTATTGAACAAACTAATTATGGCAATGGCTTTCAGCTAACCCACGAAAATGCGGAGGCTAGCATTTCACAGGGAGTCATTGTGTCTAGGTTCATGGACGCATTTGAGCTTTTAAAAAAGAAAAATGAGCAACATAGGAAACTCCTTTCGGCAGAGCGAAAGTCAGCATTTCCAATTGTAATAAATGCTTTTTTCGTTATAGCCCTTTTAGAATTCGAAATAATTGAAATGCTATCGAATGGGCCAAATACTGCTGTTGCGATAGCAATTGCCTTCCTCTACGTATTCTACAATTTTTTAGTTCTGGCATTTTGCTCTGCATTCTTTAGCAACCTTGTCCTTCAATGCGCAACACTAGTTGTAATTCACTTATGCCTCGCTTACTTTTGGATATGGCAAGGAGATAAATGGAGTGTTGCCTATATTATCGGTTTGCTCTTTGTCGCGATGACCTTTAAATCACTTTATGAATCGGCAACAAATAAAACCTAACAATCCAAGTCAGCGGGACACTAACACGTAGGCTCCCGTCACTTCGTTCCGTATTTTAGCCTACGTGTTATTGCCCCTGCTTGGGGCGTTATGTGCCGTCAAACTATGAATGATTTGAATACAAAAACGGAATTTGCCACAAGAGAAAAAAAGTTCCTTGTCGCTTTATTAATATTCGCACTACCAATTGTTGCGACAATAGCAACCAACTACTTGTCAGAATTTTATATTAACCCCGGCTTTCCATTTCTCGTCTTAGTTTCAGGCTTTATGTTTGCTACTTTTAAATGGTATCGGTGTCCAAATTGCAACTCAATACCACGTGCACTAGGAAGACCAGGAGTGCAGCTGTTCCCAAAAGAATGCAGTGAATGTGGTGTTAAACTAAGATGAAAGCACATAACAAGGCGCTCAAGAGGGACACATACATGCAGCGGCTCCGCCATTTTAGCTGCATGTATGTGTCCCTTAGCTAAGTGTTATAGGTCAAGGAGACAACATTGGAACTGAATGACACAGAATTAAGGAAAGTTCAAAGAGTGATGATGATATTCATGTCACTTTGGGTGCTCTTAGACTTCGCCATGTTACTGCTAAAGCAAGAACCGCAAATTTTTGTTCGCATATTACTCACAGGTCTTCTTTTTTACTTTATATACATAGGAAAAAACTGGGCTCGCATGCTTTTTCTGACATTCGCGCTGCTAGGTATCCTATTCGGACTTTACATGTCGGTAATCTTATCGTTTCAAAATATTGGTGTTGGCCTGTTTCTACTCGGTTTTGTTCTGTTTCTATCAATCCTGCCTTGTTATCTTGCTTTCAGTAAAAATGCGAAAAAGTACTTTAATGGTGAGGCAGTAGTAAATAATTGACCTATAACAAAAAAATTATGGCGCCCGCCGGGGCGGGCTGGGACACAAACACGCAGGCTCTGCTTCGCAGTTTAGCCTACGTGTTTGTGCCCCATATTTAGGTGTTATGTTGCTAAGGATAAGCGATGGAAAATTTTGAAATATCACCAACATTTGTGCTGTTTATTTGTGTGCTTGTCACGACTTTTGTGATGTCTAGCGTTGAAAGCCGAGTTATTAACAAACTCAGATCCGTGCTCGGGAAAGATGCACCAATAATAGAAAAAAACACTTTCAGCAACCCATTACAGAGCTATACGAACTTGGTTTTCTTTTTCAGTTATAAAGTTGACCACACAACCCCAGAAGGTGTTTCAAAGTTAATTCGAAGAGGGAAATACGTCAACGCCCTCTATTTTCTCCAGTTGATGGCAGTGCTTGTTTATTTGTATTACTGGTTTAACAGCCAAACGTAGTAGGCGTTAAAATGTCTTTCTTCAATGTAGAGTCGCAACATAACAAACGCTTTAACCAAAGGACGTAAAACAGCAGGCTTGCGCTCCTTCGTCGCTAATTTTAGCCTGCTATTTTGCGCCGGGTAAGCGAGGCGTTATATTTTTAATCGACATGAAATCACTTTTTTATAAAACAGCCGTCTTTTTCTGTGGCGCACTGATTCCCGCTATGCTTGTCGCTGCTATCTATGTGTATGTTGGTGACAACTGTGACCCAAAGTTTGGCTGCGCTGGCACACTTAATCTCATTCTTAAAATCAGTATTTTACCCGTCGCTTTTCTTTCAAGTGCCTGCGCTCTGGTCTGCCTGGCTTTATTTTCAAAAATGCATAAATGGACTTCAATACCTAATATTTGGCTCGGTCTACTTGGCATAGCAATCAGTGGCTTTAACGTAGTGAGCATTAGGCTGGCACAAGACGTAGGGCTGGTTGCCACTGTATTTTTAATTTTTCTGGCTACTGCATGTGCTCTTTTTATACTGAGCCAGATAAACATAACAAGGCGTTAAAATCACAGTGACGGAAACGCGCTTAGGATAAGCGCGCTTTAAAATCGTCGTAATGGAATTGACGGACTAATTCAAAATCTCCGTTGGAGCGTAAAATTCCAATAGCCGGGTGCTCCACACCGTTAAAAAACGTGGTTTTTACCATGGTGTAGTGCATCATGTCTTCAAACTGCAGTCGCGTACCGATAGCCAGGGGCTCGGCAAAACTGTACGTATCTATCACATCGCCTGCCAGGCAGGAATTGCCGCCAAGCTTGATATCATGGCCCAGTTCTCCGGGTTGTCCGCCGTGCAATATCGTCGGGCGATAGGGCATTTCCAGTACGTCCGGCATATGCGCGGTGGCTGAGATATCCAATAGCGCAATGGGCCCCTCGTTATTAACGATATCCACCACTTCGGCTATCAGCGGCCCGGTTTGCCAGGCCACAGCAGAACCCGGCTCGAGGATGATATCCAGATGCGGGTATTTGGCTTTAAACGCTTTTAGGGTGTTAATTAGATGGTCAACGTCGTAACCGGCACGGGTCATCAAATGCCCGCCGCCCAAATTTAACCATTTTAGCTGACCCAGCCATTTACCGAAACGCTGTTCGATGGCCTCGAGGGTGCGAGCCGTGGCAAACGAGTCGCACTCGCAAAGGTTGTGACAGTGAAAGCCTTCGATACCACTTAAATCGATATCGGTGAGTTCGCTGGCGCGGATCCCCAGTCGCGAACCCGGTGCGGCCGGGTCGTATAACGGCGTATCTGCTTCCTGATGTTCAGGATTAATGCGCAAGCCAAGTGAAACGCCGGGTAATGCGTCCTTATAAGCCTGCCATTGAGTCAGACTGTTAAATGACAGGTGATTAACCAACCCGGCCAGTTCAGCAATGTCTTTGGCCTTGTAAGCCGGCGCATAAGCGTGCACCTCTTTACCCATTTCACTGGCGAGATTGGCTTCCCACACAGAACTCGCGGTAGCGCCATGGAGGTACTGCTTTACAATGTCAAACACAGACCACATGGAAAACCCTTTAAGCGCCAGAATAATTCTGGCGCCGGATTCATCCTGCACGCGCTTCATTAGTTCCAGATTGTTAACCAGCTTGGCTTCCTCCAGCACATAGCACGGGGAGGGAATATCAGTGCGTTGGGTTAAATCGGTCACGCCGTCGTCTCCGTCAATACCGTTACTTGCTGAATGGGCTGCTATCGCATTCGAGCACATGCCATGGCAAGCCGTGTTTATTCAGCTCTTCCATAAACGGATCCGGATCAAACTGCTCCATATTCCACACGCCAGGCTTATGCCATTTGCCCTGCAGCATCATCATCGCGCCAATCATAGCCGGTACACCGGTGGTGTAAGACACTGCCTGAGCGCCCACTTCTTCATTACATACCGCGTGGTCGCAGTTGTTATAGATAAAGATAGTTTTTTCTTTACCGTCTTTAATACCCGTAATGTAAGTACCGATACAGGTCATACCGGTGTAGCCTTCGGCCAGTGAACCCGGGTTAGGCAATACCGCTTTTAAGAATTCCAGCGGGACAATTTGCTGGCCTTGAAATTCCACCGGCTCGATGCTGGTCATACCGATGCCTTCCAGTACACGCAGGTGATTAAGATAAGCATCGCCAAAGGTCATCCAGAAACGGGCGCGTTTCAGCGATGGGAAATGTTTAACAATAGATTCAAGCTCTTCATGGAACATCAGGTAAGACGCACGTACGCCGATGTTCTGGTAGTCGAGGTCTTCACGTACGCTCAATGGATCGGTTTCTTTCCACTCGCCATCTTCCCAGAACCGGCCGCGCTGCGTGATCTCACGGATGTTGATTTCAGGGTTAAAGTTCGTGGCAAAGGCCTGGCCGTGGTCGCCGCCGTTACAGTCGACAATATCCAGATAGTGGATTTCGTCGAAATAGTGTTTCGCCGCATAGGCGGTGTAAACGTTGGTTACACCCGGATCGAAACCACTGCCGAGCAGCGCCATAATGCCGGCATCTTTAAATTTGTCCTGATACGCCCACTGCCAGCTGTATTCAAACTTAGCAACATCTTTAGGCTCATAGTTGGCAGTATCAAGATAATCGGTTTTGGTGGCCAGACAGGCATCCATGATGGGCAGATCCTGATATGGCAGCGCCAGGTTAACCACCAGATCCGGGTTAACATCTTTTATTAATGCCTCAACGGCTTTGGCGTCGTCGGCATCAACGGCGAAAACGCCTTTCACACGGTCGATGCCCACTTCCTGCTGCAGTGCTTCACATTTGGAAACGGTGCGGCTGGCCAGATAAATTTCGTCGAAGTACTCAGGCAGGCGAGCACATTTTTTAACGGTAACTGCCGCTACGCCACCAGCGCCGATAATCAGAACACGAGACATAGTTATAATCCCTTTTGTAATGGATTTAAAATTTGCGATGAATGCTATCAGACGGCACAAAATAGGCAAGCAAAGTTGACCGTCTGCCGCGCTGTAGAATTATAGATGATGATTACTTTTCAACCAGTGGCGGTGCAAGGATAACGCGCTGGTTTTGACGGTAATAAGGATAGACAACCGAACGCTCGGGACGGTTGGGTTCGCACAAGGTGATCACAATGGCGTCCTGGGCTTCCTGCTCATTAATTTCGATTTGTGCCGCATAAACTAACGTAGCGTAGGCATCGTTGTCGGTAATGTTGTCGATAATACGCCATTGCAGATGCTCAAGAATTTGCATTTCACCAGGATTTTCTACGCCAAAATCTTCACTGAACAAACAACCTATACGGCCATTTTCATAAATCGCTGCGAACGGATAGAAGGAGTTTTCCATCCTCAGCAATGTTTTACACAGGGTTAACGAGCGGTTGATTAACAACTGGCTGGGGCGTGAAAAAACGGTGTGATTGTCACTCATGTAGTCTCCCTGTTAGTGTTTTATGCTCATTGTTGGTAACGTTACGAATGGCTCTCAGGATCAGTTCGGGCGCCCTGTAGCCCGCCGGTATGCACAATTATAACCTGCTCGCCGGCCGCAAAAGCACCTTTGGCCAGCAACGCTTTTACCGCGTAAAAAACCTTGCCTGAATAGACCGGTTCTACCGGGATCGCGTAATCCTGTTGCATTTCTTCACATAAAGTCAGTAATGCCGGCGAGGTGCGCGCATAACCACCGTGATGGTACTGATGCAGAATCTGCCAGTCGCGGTTTGATTTAGTGGGTAAAAATCGTGCTACCAGATTTTCAAGATACCCAACCCCATTAAGAACTGCAATACCCAATACTTGCTGCCTGGCACTGACGCCGGCAATCATTCCGGCCCCATTTATTATTCCAGCCATAGTCGCGCCACTTGCCACGGGAGTAATAATCTTATCAAAGGGTATCTGACATTCCTCCAGCATGGTTTTGACGCCTGCCAGCGCGGCATGTTGACTGCCGCCCTCGGGAACGATCAGGGCACCAGGATATTGCTCGCCCAGTCCAGCTATGAAATCAGGCTCATCACGTTGCTTGTATTCCAGTTTAGTCAGGTAGCGGATATTGGCCTGCCAGCGGCTAAGGTCGGTCAGCATCGGCGTTGGCGAGGCGGCATAGTTGCCTCTGATCAGCGCCGTAAACTCAATACCCAGTTGATGGCAGCACCAGCCAAGGGCATGCAGGTGATTAGAGAAGCCCCCACCAAAGCTCACAATATGTTGCGTTGTGGTGGCGTTGTCTGCCAACAGCTGACTCAGCTTGCGCCACTTATTACCCGAAATAATCGGGTGGATAAGGTCATCGCGCTTCACCCACAGGGTTACGTTGTCTGCCCCCGGCCAGTTTGGTGTAAAACGCTGTAACGGAGAAGGCAGACTAAGTCCTAACTGCTTTTGCAGATGCTCGGGGGTCATGTTGGCTATTGCTGTCAGTAACGAAAAAAGCAGGGTAATCCCAGCCATTACAAAGATCAATCACCGGTAATTTGTCAATGTGATCACGAAAGTGGTTGCCGGGGTATAAGAAGCATCAGGTTTTTCGGAGTGTTTATGAAAACTTATCTGCAGCGGCTTGGTGTCCTGACATTTTTCATTTTGAGTTGTACTGCGCAGGCCAGTAATAGCGTACCGAAATTGGTCAGTTCAGCTATACCCGGTGCCGCCAAAGTGGGTGAGGCCCGCTACTCGTATTTGTTTTGGGATGTGTATGACGCCCGCTTGTTTGCGCCGCAGGGAAAGTGGCAGGCACAGCAGCCATTCGCCCTGGCGCTTACCTACCTGCGCGATTTTGATGGTGAAGACATTGCCGAACGTTCGATTAAAGAGATGCGCGAACAAGGGCTATCGGACAAATCCCGCATTGAGCGCTGGCAGAGCACAATGCAGCAGATTTTCCCGGATGTGAAAGAGCAGGACACCATCACCGGCATTAAAACCAGTGCCGGAGCAACGCGCTTTTTTCACAACGACAAGTTGGTGGGCGAGGTAGAGGAAGCGGCATTTGGCGAATGGTTTTTTAATATCTGGCTGGGACCACAAACCACCGAGCCTGAATTCAGAGCAAAATTACTGGAGTTGGAGGAATAGAAATGTATCGTATACTGGTTTTAGGGATTTTATTTTTTGCATTAGCCGGGTGCAGTGCCTCTATTGATGGCAGCAAGTATCAGCAGACTACACCGCCATTGTCGCTGGAGTCATTTTTTGTTGGAAATGTGAAAGCCTGGGGCATCGTACAAAACCGATCCGGAGATGTGGTACAGCGCTTCACCGTAGACATTAAAGGCAGCATGGATGGCAACACGATGGTGCTGGACGAGTCCTTCAACTATGAGGTGGGCGAGGGGCCAATGCAGCGCACCTGGCGGATAACGCCAACCGGCAACGGTGTTTATGAAGGCCGGGCTGGTGATATTCTGGGCGTGGCAACAGGCACCTCTTACGGCAATGCTTTTAATTTTCAATATGAAATGGACTTACCGGTAGACGATACCACGTATCAGGTGGCGTTCGACGATTGGTTCTGGGCCATGGGCGATGGCACCCTGATGAACCGTTCTTACGTGAAAAAGTTTGGTTTAGTCATGGCCGAAGTCACGATATTTATGCAACAACAATAACGTTAAACTGACACCCGAAAAGGAGGATCATCGGTGACAATTTTTTTACTTTGCCTGATGCTGGTTTGTGTTATGCCGTTTTTAGCCAAGGTGCCGCTGGCAGTGGCCATGCAGCGCTCCGGGGGCTACGACAATCGTCATCCACGCGCCCAGCAACAGGCCCTGGAAGGGTTTGGCGCGCGGGCCAATGCGGCCCATTATAACTGTTTTGAGGCCATCACCTATTTTGCTCCCGCGGCCCTGGCGGTACTGGCATTAACCACGGTTGGAACAACCCACATATACCTGGCTGTGGCCTTTGTGATTTGCCGCATCGTGTATCTTTTTTGCTATTGGTACGACATCGACAAGCTGCGTAGCATTATGTTTGTGGCGGGGCTGGGCATTAGCGTTGCCTTGTTTGCAACGCTGCTATAACAACCAAAGAACGGCGCCATTTTGGCAGATGGCGCTTCTCCTGCCGATGCTGGCAATCAGGCTATTTTCCGCTATGCACTGGTCGTTTAAAGCGGCGCGAGCCCGGATAGGGTGTGAAATTATGGATGGTGCCCTGGGAGACTTCTTGTTGCGCATCGCGCCAGTACTCTGGTGTCATCAGGTCGCCGTGCAGGGATTTCAGCATCTCCTTAAACGGCCGCTTCCCCACAATAAAGTGTTCAAACTGTTCAGGAAATACATCGTTCGGCGCTACCGACAAGGTGTCTAAGGCATAGGGATCGTCCGATTTCGGGATTGAGCGAAAATTACGTTCATCCATCCAGCAAATTTCATCATAGTCATAAAAGATCACCCGGCCATGTTTGGTGATACCAAAGTTCTTATGCAGCATATCGCCGGGAAAAATATTGGCCATGGCAATTTGTTTAATGCAGGTGCCCAGTTCATCAATGGCATTGTGCAGTTTGTCCGGATCGGTTTCCTGCTGCAGGTAAAGGTTTAACGGTGTGAGCTTTTTCTCGATATACAGGTGTTTAATGATCAGCTCATCGTCGGTTAACTCCACACTGGAGGCACAGGTATCCTGAAGTTCCTCAAGCAGTGCCGGGCATATCCGGCTGAGCGGAAAACGAAAGTTCACATACTCGTGGGTATCGGCCATACGGCCCACCCGGTCTGACATTTTTACCAGCTTGTAGCGATCGATAACGTGCTCACGGGTAATCTTCTTACTTTCGGCAAATTCATCCTTAATAATCTTAAACACTACGCCGTAGGAAGGCAGATGAAACACCATCATAACCAGGCCACGGATCCCCGGTGCAATTTCAAACTGATCGTCTGAGTTATCCATATGTTCGAGAAAGTTACGATAAAAGGCCGTTTTACCGTGTTTGTAATGACCCAGTGCGATAAACAGCTCAAACTGTTTTTTATTTGGCAGTAGCTCGTGCAAAAACGCCACCAGTTCACCAGGAAACTGGGTATCAGCCATAAAGTAACTGCGGGCGAAGCCGAAAACCACGCTGAGATCCTGGCGTTCGGTGAGCAGAGCATCCACATAGATCTGGCGATTTTCGTTGGTATGCAGGGCTATTACAAAAGGCACGGTGCGCTCAGGCATACAAATCCGGCCAACCAGGTAAGCGGCTTTACCCCGGTAAAACACTGGTTTAAGCATTTCTACCGCGGTAACGCTGGCCAGTTCTTCCTTACTCAGGCGCTGGCGCAGGGCATCATCGAGTTGCTGCATATCCCGGGCACGATCCTCAAAGCCAATGCTGAAGCGATAGCAGGCAAAAATGGACTCGTACATTTCCATTACCGTGGTAGTAGTGTCAAAACTATGAATGACTTTGTCTCTGTCCTGACCGGCTAAAAAGCACCGGCTTGAGGTGACAAACATAATGGTATTATCAATGGATTTATGCCGGAACACCTTACCAATAACTGAGTTATAAAAGGTTTCTGCCAGTTCATACTGCGGATGGTTTTCAATCAGTTCAGCAAAGGCCTTTTTGAGTAGTTCCCAGAACTGGCGGTCTTTGCGGTGATCCATTATAAAGTCGTATAACTCGGCTACCGCCGTTGCCAGACTTTGTTCGTACAATGAGATACGTTCCTTGGAGGCTGCCAGCGCCTGCTGCCACTGGCCTTTTTCAAATCGTTCCTGCGCTCCGCGGGTAACGCGGCTGAACCAACGATAATTTTTATCAAAGCTTGTCATTATCTGATAGGCCATCTTCTTGGCTTGCGCTTTATCTGCCACGGTCGGTATCCCATTGAAACTAATGAATCAGAACATAGCACAAGCAACCCCTCGTTCGGTACGCCCCGCTGCGTTATGTTGATATAAATCAGCATGAATAGTAGTGCGCTACAGTAAACTGTGCCTGAAACTAAAGTATAAGGAGGCGTTATGGCTGCCCAGGTTACTCATGGTATTGCTATTGGTATAGAACGGTTTGACAACACTCTGTATGTGTCGATGAAAGCAGTAGGTAAGTTAACCCACGAGGATTACAAAGCGTTCACGCCTTTACTGGAAGGCGCGCTCGAGACGATTGAATCACCGCAGGTTCGAATGCTCTTTGATGCTACCGAATTTAAGGGCTGGGAACTGCGGGCCGCCTGGGATGATTTTAAAATAGGATTACGCCATGGCAGTGAATTCAGCAAAATTGCTATTGTTGGCAATGCCGAATGGCAGGCATTGATGGCCAGTATCGGCAGCTGGTTTATCAGCGGCGAAATCAATTATTTTAACGAAAGTCGCGAAGCCATTAACTGGTTGTGTGAATAATCCATCGTCAGCGATTTTGGGTTCAGCGTTAAGAAAGGTTAATTCGCTGTATTCCACATAGAATTTTCGGCAGAATAGCGCCTGTTCAATAATCCCAGGCAAGATTTCTGCCGCATTACGAGTTTTAAAGAGGACCCCATGGCGTCGCCCAAATTTCATAATAGTTTCAGACAGTATCACCGTTGGATTGGTTTTTTTCTTGCCGGCATCATGGCCGTTTACGCGCTCAGTGGCGTGTTATTGATTTTTCGCACCACCGATTTTCTGAAGTTTGAGCAAACCTCCCACCGTCAGTTAGAAGCAGGCTTAAACGGTAAAGGGCTTGGCGAGCAACTACGCATGCGCGGGTTTAAAGTAGAGCAGGAAACCGACGGTAAAATTGTTTTTCCGCAGGGCGAATACAACAAACAAACCGGCAAAGCCAGCGTAACGAGCAAGGATTACCCTTTCCCGCTAAATAAGATGGTTAAGTTGCACAAAGCAACGACTAACAGCCCGTTATTTTTTATGAACATTGCCTTTGGTATTGCGCTGCTGTTTTTCGTGGTTTCGGCTTTTCTGATGTTTATCCCGCGGGCATTACCGTTTAAGAACGGGCTTAAAATCGCCGGTGTTGGTTTTATATTCGCCGTGCTGATGGTGTTGTTCAGCAGCTAAATCTGCCAGGCCACCACAACCACAAAAGCCGCTGAATACAGCGGCTTTTGCGTTTTACTGTAGGGCGGAATCGTAGTTGCTGATTTGCCTATGGTATTAGAGGGTAAGGCAGCACTTTCGACTGGCTCAACCGGGCTAGTTATTAACTGGCGAAGCATGCTGAGCGCACCGGGACCTTTTTTACTAAAATACCTGAATTAACAGATAACGCTTTCATGATGTTGCACCATGAGGCGGGCTAGAAACGCAGATGCATACCCACTTGTTGAAATTGAGCAAATATCTGTACAGAGTGCAGCAAAATTCTGGCAGTGACGTTGTTAACACTTTGTTACTGTGAGCGGGAAGTAGAATGCGGAGTAGTAACTATGGGGTATCCCGCCAGTCAAAGCTATGTTGTTGTGACACCACGTGAAAAGGTGGGTTACGGCCTGGGTGACTTTGCCTCTAACCTATCGTTTGGATTTGTGTCGCTGTTTCTGCTGTTTTATTACACCGATGTGTATGGCATCAGCGCCGCCCAGGCAAGTTTTATCTTTGTGGTGGCCCGGGTTATTGATGCCGTGTTTAATTTGCTGATCGGGGTAGCGGTGGATCGCACCAACACCCGCCACGGTAAGTTACGGCCTTATCTCCTGTTTGGCGCCTTGCCGCTGGGTTTGCTAACCGTGCTGTGTTTTGCGATGGTTGGTGACGATTATAAATTTATCTTCGCGCTGTTTTCCTACACGTTGTATTGCCTGGCTTATACTACGGTTAATACCCCATACTCCGCTCTGACAAACATGCTGACCCAGCACGAACAATCGCGTGCGTCCTTGTCGGTATACCGGTTTGCCCTGGCTAGCATTGGTTATCTGGTAGTGTCTACCACTGCCGGGCCTTTGGTGGCCTTTTTTGACTCGCCGCAAACCGGGTATATCGTGGCCGTAACGCTTTACGCCACGCTGGCGACGGTAACATTCTGGGTCTGTTTCGCCATGACCAAAGAGCGCGTGCAGGCCGAAAGTCACCCGGTGGAAGACAACGCGAAAAACGCTTTACAGGTTATTTTGCAAAATAAGCCGTTAATCAATGTGTCTTTCTATACGCTGTTTTTCTACATTGCCTACACGGTCTGGCTGGCCATTGCGGTGTACTTTGTAAAGTATGTGATTGGCGATGAAGGGTTTCTGACTACCTTTTTCCTTATTCAAACCCTGGCTTACACCGGCGGGATTATTGCCTCAGAACGACTGATCGCGCGCTGGGGCAAAAAAACGATTACCCAGGCGGCATTGTTGTTTGGTATCAGCGGTTTGCTTTATCAGTACTTTCTTGCCGGTGACAATATCACAGCAGTGATGACCGGTGTGTGTATGTTCAGTGTGACGCTGGGAATGGGCTTTGTGACAATGTGGTCTATGGTGCCAGATACCGTTGAATACGCAGAATGGCACTATAACACCCGGGCGGAAGGCACTATTTATGGCTTCTATAACTTTGTGACCAAGCTGGCCATGGCACTTGGCGGTGGTTGTGCCGGCCTGCTTCTGGATATTTTCGATTACACCAGTTCAACGCCGGATGCGGCGGCCGTGGCAGGCATCAATTTCGCCATGACCTTGTTTCCGGCACTGATGTTTATACTGTGTATGCTGGTGGTGGCCTTTTACCAGCTTAATGAAGCGACCTATCGTGACCTTATCGAAAACATAACCCAGCGCAAACTGGCCCGGCAGGCAAATGCGGGAGAGCATCATGAATAAATCAACCAGGCAGTGCCTGAATGCCATGTCGACTGTAGACAAAGTAGCGCTGCTGACCGGTAACGGACTCTGGAAAACCGCTCAATTACCGGCGTACGGTATCGAGCCGCTCACCATGACCGACGGCACTTACGGGGTGCGCTACAGCCCGGAGCAAATCGATAATGAGGGCAACTGGTCAATTACTGATTTCCTTGGTGTAGTTAACCAGCAAGCCGATGAGCAGACCGATAAGAAAGGCAGTGAAGCCTTGTTTGGTCACACCCTCCCGGCTACCTGTTTTCCTAATGGATCGGCACTGGCGTGTAGCTGGGATAACAAACTGGTGGAGCAAGTGGGGCGTGCACTGGCACAAGAATGTCAGGCGCTGGGAGTAGATATTTTACTCGGGCCAGGTATTAATATTCGCCGTACGCCGCTTTCGGGCCGTGGCTATGAGTATTACTCTGAAGATCCGTTACTTTCAGGAGAACTCGCCGCTGCGCTGATTAACGGTTTGCAGGGCGAGGGAGTAGGAGCAAGCCTTAAACATTTTGCCTGCAATAATTCCGAATACCGTCGCACCGAAATGGACTCCATTGTGGATGAGCGCGCCCTGCATGAAATTTATCTGTCCGGCTTTAAGCGGGCGATAGATAAGGCCAATCCCTGGACATTAATGTCGTCCTACAACCGCTTAAATGGCCAGCAAACGTCGCAGCACCGGGGCTTGCTGCACGATATTTTGCGCGAGCAGTGGGGCTACAAAGGGCTGGTGATGTCTGACTGGTATGGGGTTAAAGACCGTCCTGCGTCGCTAATGGCGGGTAACGATTTGGCCATGCCAGAGGTGGCCAGGGATAAAGCTGAATTGCTCAGTGCGATTGAGAACGGCGAGATCAGCACTGAAGTTGTTGATACTGCCTGTCTGCGTATGCTTGAGCTAATTGAACGCATTGGCGCAGCACGAAAGAATCCAGCGCCGGTGGATATGCCAGCACATCATCGCTTAGCTCAGCAAATTGCCGAAGAATCCATCGTGCTGCTTAAAAATACCGATGATCTGTTACCTCTGGATACATCTGGTATGCACAAGATTGCCGTTCTCGGGCCGGCCGCTCATTCCCCCGTTATACAAGGCTCAGGCTGCGCCACTACCGTTCCCAGCAATCTCGACCGACCGCTGGATGAAATAATCGATGTTGCCGGTGAGGCGGCAGAGGTGACTTACAGTTCAGGCGTTGCTGAGGGCAAAATCAGCAGCGAGCAGGCGCTGTTATTAGCGTCTGCACAGGCTGAAGCCGCCGATGTGGCGATTGTGTTTATGAGCACTGCGGTGGGCGAGGATGGCGAAAACGGTGACCGCCAGGATCTTGATGTGGTGGCAAGTCATGCTGAATTACTCAACGCAGTAGCGGCTGTGCAGTCTAATGTCGTGGTGGTGCTGATGAATTCTGATGCGGTGGTTATGCCCTGGCTCGGACAGTGTAAAGCCGTGCTGGAAACCTTCTTCGCCGGCCAGGGGGTTGGCCGGGCCATCGCTAACCTGCTTTTCGGCCTGAAAAACCCCAGCGGAAAGCTAACCGTTACGGTGCCAAATTCTCTGGAAGAAACGCCTGCTTATCTTCATTACCCCGGTGAGGCGTTAAAACACCATTACAGTGAAGGTATTTACGTGGGTTACCGCTATTACGATAAGCGTAAAATGACACCTTGCTTTCCGTTTGGCTATGGCCTGAGTTACACCACTTTCGAATACCGCAGTTTAGAGGTGGTGAATGAGAAGGTAAGTACCGGCGAACCGCTGCAGGTTGATGTCACGGTTGCCAACACCGGCGCCCGGTTTGGTAAAGAAATCATTCAGCTTTATCTTGGCTTTCCTGGCATTGAACTGGCGCAGCCGCCGCTGGTATTAAAAGCCTACGCTAAAGTAGCCCTTGAACCGGGCGAGAGTAAAACCGTGCGCCTGACAGTGGAGGCCGATGATTTTCGTGCCTGGCATCCGGCGCTGCATGACTGGATAATCGAAGCCGGTAATTACCAGGTGAAAGTGGGTCCTTCATCCCGGGAAATGCCGCTGTCGGCTACCGTGGAGGTGGCCGGTAGTGTCTACCGGTGCCCGCTAAAGGAAGACAGTTCGCTGGTGCAGGTGATTAAAGATGAACAGGCATTTCAACGGGTAGTCTCACTGGTGGCTGATAAAAGCGGGCTGGATGAGAGTGTTATCAAAGAACGCTTGCAGACTATTGCTCCGGAGCTTTTTTGTGGGCTGTTTATTGCGCTGACTGAGTTCTTAAATGTGCCGGTTAGCCGTGCAGAGTTGCTCGAGGCCCTGCAAAGCCAATAACTGGCAGCACTGGGCTAACCACTGCGCAACCTGATAAGCTATGCTTAAGAATCGTTTTGAAGATGCTATTGGTAAGGAGCCAACCCGCCGGTGCAGCCTTTTCGCTTAGTTAGTTCCCAGTCAGATAAGCAAGCTGTTGCCTTTGCCGGCACCTGCGAGGTAATCACCTATGACTCGGCGCAATTAAATGTTTTTGCTGCTGAGTTAAGCCATTGTCAGCCCCACTGGCATCAAGCACCGGAGTTGATTTATGTGCTGAAAGGGGCGCTCAGTCTCACGGTTCATCAGCAGGAAGTAAAGCTCAACACCGGTGATATGGCCTATATCGGGCCTGATCTTATCCATGCCCTAGAAAACCAGCACCATTGTGCATTACTTACCCTGCAGTTTTCGCCGCAACTAGGCCACGACACCCATGCTTTACCAGCGGGGTTTAGCCATTTGGGAGCAGGTAAGAAAGCGACCAGGCAACTAGCCGGGCAGTGCTCCGCGCTGTTGGAACTGGTATTACAGCCGGATGCCTCTTTCTTTGCATTGCAGGCAAGCACTTACTCGCTGCTGGCCTTGTTGGAAGAGCAGCTCAGACATCAACCACAAATAGCGGCCGCAGCAGCCTCTGACTGCCGGGAAGAAATGGTGATCCGCCAGAGTATTGCTTATATCAATGACGCTTTTGCCGAGCCACTCACCGTAGCGGATTTGGCCGACCGGGCTTATCTGAGCTATTCCCACTTTTCCCGCTTATTTAAAAAGGTCAGTGGCTACAGCCCTTCTGATTATCTGGCTATGGTTCGGGTGAATCATGCTAAACCATTACTTAAAAGTATGCAGGTGCCGATAACTGAAATAGCAGAGCGGGCCGGATTTGCCGAGCACAGAGCCATGCTGGCAGCGTTTAAAAAATATTGTGGCGTTACGCCAACAGAGTATCGTAAGCAGTATTATGCTGATTTTGAATGGCGCGCTGATGATGAGCGCGTAACGGCTACGCCGAATAAACCGCTCTCCTTATCCAGTGCCCGGCAGATGATGCAGAACAGCTGAGTAAACCAGTAGCATAAAGGCGGGTTGTGGGTGTAGAAGTGGGGCGTACTCTCGTGATATTATGCGCGCCCAAAATAAAGATTCCCGCCGCAAAAAGGTCAGGGAACGGTCTTAAATTGTGCAAATGGCTGTTGACATATAGACGTCTATACGGCAAATTGACCACATGAAGACGATTATGAGCACCACCGGCATGATTATTACCACCTCAACGAGGGCGGTCGCTGGCTAGTGCGCGTAAGCAAACAGACAACGAAAGCCCGCCCTCACAAGAGCGGGTTTTTTTTTGCGGTAAAGAAAATGGGCAATGCCCAAAACACGATGCAGTCAAGGAGCATTCAATGAAAGTCTTAAAGTTTGGTGGTTCATCTCTGGCCGATGCGCAACGTTATTTGCGAGTGACCGAGATTAGCATGACGATCCACCAGGCCAATGGCGCTGCGGTAGTATTGTCGGCCCCGAAAGGCGTCACTAACGCTCTTGGTGCGCTTTGCGAGCAAGCTGCGGCGGGCGAAGACTACGAGGTTCTGTTTGGCGAATTAAATGACAAAGTGCTGGGCATCGCCGCTGAACTCAGCGAACAGGTTGCCGGCTTCGATGTTGCCACCATCAACGATTTTATTACTACTCACCTGGCCGGCCTGAAAAAGCAGTTACAAGGTATCGCGCTGTTAGGGCGTTCTCCGGATGCCGTAACCGCCAGCATTATGAGCCTGGGCGAATACATCAGCGTTAATTTATTTAGCGGCATTTTAACCGCCAAAGGGATCAGCAACCAGGTCCTCGACCCGGTGGAATACGTGCTAGCCGAGGGCGATTACCTCGACAGCATTGCGGATGTGGCGCTGAGTAAAGCCAATTTCAGTGAAGTGGTTACCGATGGCAGCCAGCTGATCATCATGCCAGGGTTTGTGGCCGCCAATGAAGAAGGCGAGAAAGTCACCCTGGGGCGTAATGGTTCTGACTATTCTGCCGCTGTGCTGGCCGCTTGTATCGATGCCGAATGTTGTGAAATCTGGACCGATGTGGATGGCGTTTATAATGCCGATCCAAACCAGGTTGAGGGTGCGGTCTTACTTGATAAACTGACCTATCAGGAAGCCATGGAGCTGTCTTACTTTGGTGCCAAGGTGCTGCATCCTAAAACTATCGGCCCCATCGCACAGCACCATATTCCCTGTTTAATCAAGAATACCTTAAACCCCAGTGCACCGGGTACGCTTATCAGTAATGAAGCGAGCACTACCTGGACCAGCGTAAAAGGGATTTCCCAGCTTGATAATATCTCCATGTTTAATGTGGCCGGCCCGGGTATGAAAGGCATGGTTGGCATGGCAAGCCGGGTGTTTGAGGTAATGTCTAACGCGCATATTTCTATCAGCCTTATTACCCAGTCAAGCTCTGAGTATTCCATCAGCTTCTGTATTTCCAGTAAGGATGCACTACGTGCGCAGAATCTGCTCGAAGATGCCTTTGCCCTGGAATTGCAAAATCAGTTACTGGATCCCATTGAAGTGCGTCACGAGTTAGCCATCGTTACCCTGGTTGGTGATGGCATGCGTCACACCAAAGGTCTGGCAGCCCGCTTCTTTAATGCCCTATCCCAGGCGCGGGTGAATAATATTGCCATTGCCCAGGGATCCTCTGAACGTTCTATTTCAACGGTTATCGAAGCCAAACGCGCCAAAAAAGCGGTTAAGGTGATTCACCAGAACTTCTTCTCAGACCTGCATACTATCGACGTATTCCTGGTGGGATGCGGTGTAGTAGGCGCAGAGTTGCTGGGGCAGATTGCCAAACAGCAACCTACCTTACTGGCGCGCAACATTCAGCTTCGTGTATACGGCATCGCTAACAGCCGTAAACTGCTGCTGAGCAGTCAGGGTGTGGATGTGAACAGCGACTGGAAAGCCCGGTTAAATGAATCCGCCGATGCGTTCTCCGTTGAGCGTTTGCATGACTTTGTGAACAGCAATGCGCTGGTCAATCCGGTGATTGTAGACTGCACCAGTAATGCGGCCATTGCCAGTCAGTATGTCGACATGATGGAAAATGGTTTCCATGTGGTGACGCCGAATAAAAAGGCCAATACCGACAGCCTTGCCTATTACAAAAAACTGCGCAAAACTGCTTTAAATACTAATCGCCAGTATCTGTATGAAACCACGGTTGGTGCTGGTTTACCGGTAATTGATAACCTGCAGAAACTGTTCATTGCCGGTGACGTACTGCACCGCTTTGAGGGTATTTTGTCGGGCAGCTTATCCTATGTATTCGGTAAGCTGGAAGAGGGCTTAACCTTATCTCAGGCAACCGCCATTGCCAAAGAAAATGGCTTTACTGAGCCCGACCCACGTGACGATTTAAGCGGTATGGACGTGGCCCGTAAGTTGTTAATCATGGCCCGTGAAGCCGATTTGCAACTTGAACTGAGCGACATTGAGATTGAATCAGTGCTGCCGGAAGGGTTTGCTGAAGACTGCGACGTGTCGAGCTTTATGGAACAGCTCCCCGGGCTGGATGCTGACTTTGCCAAGCGGGTTGAAAGTGCCGCGGCGGAAGGTAAAGTATTACGCTACATTGGCTCAATTGAAGGTGATAAATGTAAAGTCACCGTTCAGGCGGTACCCAGCACACACCCATTGGCAGCAGTGAAAGATGGTGAAAATGCGTTGGCAATCCACAGTGATTATTATACGCCTATTCCCTATGTTATCCGCGGCTACGGCGCTGGTGCTACGGTAACCGCTGCTGGCGTGTTTGCTGATATTCTTCGTACCATGCCATGGAAACAAAACGCGTATTAACCGGTTTTAGAGATTAGTAAAAATGAAAACAACCAGAGCTTACGCACCCGCATCAATAGGCAATATCAGCCTCGGCTTTGATGTACTGGGCGCAGCCTTACAACCATTGGATGGTAGCTTACTGGGTGACGAAGTCATTATCAGTGATGCAGACGAGTACGGACTCACCGTTGCCGGTGTCTTTGCGCACAAACTGCCGGCCAATGCCGATGAGAATATCGTTACCGACTGCTATCACTTTTTTGTGAAAGCCATGCAGGCCAGAAACCTGGCCACCACACCAGTGCACATTACTTTGCTTAAATCGCTGCCCATCGGCAGTGGTCTGGGCTCCAGTGCCAGTTCGATTGTGGCGGCGTTTCACGGTCTGAATGAACACTTTGAGCGTCCGTTCGATAAAACCACGCTGCTGAAAATGATGGGTGAGCTGGAAGGGCAAATCAGCGGCAGTATCCATTACGATAATGTTGCGCCCTGCTATCTGGGCGGTATGACGCTGATGACCGGGCAGGAAGATAACGTTACCGTATCGCTGCCGGTAGTGAAGAGCTGGTACTGGGTGGTGTGCTATTCGGGTATCAGTGTCTCTACTTCTGCAGCGCGTAATATCCTGCCTAATGCGGTGCCGCTTAAAGATACGCTCACCTTTGGTCGTCAGCTGGGTATCTTTGTACACGCGCTGTATAACGATGACTATGCCATGGCTGCCAGCGTGATGCAGGATGTGATTGCAGAGCCCTATCGTAAGTCGTTGCTGCCGGTGTTTGATGAAGCCCGGGATTACAGTATGGCTAATGGCGCGCTGGCGTTTGGGATTTCAGGTTCTGGGCCAACTGTGTTTGCCGTGTGCGATGATTATCGCCAGGCCAACGATATAGCCAACTGGTTAACCGAGAACTACATTCAAAATGAAGATGGCTTTAGCCATGTATGCCGTATCCCCGCAAAAGGCGCCGGATCACAGCAGGAACAAGAGTAGGTATAACGAAGTGCAATTGGTAAATTTAAAAGACGCAACTGAACAGGTGTCATTTGCGCAGGCAGTAAAGCAGGGCCTGGGACGTAATCAGGGGTTATTTTTCCCTACCGAAATCCCCAGCTTTGACAACATTGATGAATTGCTGGCAATGCCTTTTGTTGAGCGTTCCACTAAAATCCTGTCGGCCTTTATAGGCGACGAATTAGGTGAAGACACCGTTGCCGAGATCGTGAAAGACGCGTTTACTTTTCCGGCCAAGGTAGAGCAGGTGAATGATAAAACCTACTGCCTGGAGTTGTTCCACGGCCCCACACTGGCCTTTAAAGACTTTGGCGGCCGGTTTATGGCCCAGTGCCTGGCTCGCATCAGTGACGGCGCCCCCATCACCATTCTGACAGCTACATCCGGTGACACCGGTGCTGCGGTTGCCCATGCCTTCCACGGGCTGGATAATATCAACGTGGTTATCCTGTTTCCTAAAGGTAAGATCAGTCCGCTGCAGCAAAAGCTGTTTACTACTCTGGGCGATAATATTCATACAGTTGCTATTGAGAGTGACTTTGATGCCTGTCAGGCAATGGTTAAACACGCCTTTGACGATGTTGACGTACGCGAAGGCCTGCACCTTAATTCTGCCAACTCCATCAATATCAGCCGCCTGTTAGCTCAGGTCTGTTATTATTTTGAAGCGGTAGCACAACTGCCTGAAGATAAGCGTGGCAAAGCGGTATTTTCGGTACCCAGCGGTAACTTTGGTAACCTCACCGCCGGCATGATTGCCAAGGTAATGGGCTTGCCCATTAAGCGCTTTATTGCCGCCACAAACCTGAATGATACCGTACCACGTTACCTGAAAACCGGTGAGTGGGCGCCGAATGCTACCGTAGCTACCATGTCTAATGCCATGGATGTCAGCCAGCCTAACAACTGGCCACGCATTGAAGCGCTGGTAGAGCGCGGCTATGTGGACAAAGCCATCCTGCGCGGTGAATCTGTGGACGAAGAGTATACGCAACTAGCCATGCGTCAGTTGCTGAAAGAAGGCTATACTTCTGAGCCGCATGCCGCCATTGCTTTCCGTGCGGTGAGCCACGACCTGAACGACGATGAAGTCGGCGTATTTTTGGGTACTGCCCATCCGGCCAAATTCCGCGAAACCGTTGAAAACGTATTAGGTACGCCGCTGAGCCTGCCTAAGCCGCTGGCCGATTGTGCTAATCAGGATAGCCTGGAAGCGGAGCTGCCGGCCGATTATGAAGCCTTAAAAGCGCATATGATTGCGTTACTTAAAGGCGAGTAATGACCACCTGGCAGGATGCCCTGGGGCCACAAAAAGAGGCTGAGTATTTTACCCGGCTAATGGCCCGTGTTGAGTCTGAGCGCGAGGCGGGTAAGGTGATTTATCCGCCTCAACAAGACGTATTTAATGCGCTTAAGTACACGCCGCTACAAAGCGTAAAAGTGGTTATTCTTGGTCAGGATCCCTATCATGGTCCTAACCAGGCCCACGGCTTGTGCTTTTCGGTATTACCCGGGGTTAAAACGCCGCCGTCTCTGGTCAATATCTACAAAGAACTGGCCGCCGACATCGATGGGTTTGTGATACCAAAACATGGCACCCTTACCGGTTGGGCAGAGCAAGGCGTGTTGCTGTTAAACACCGTATTAACGGTAGAGCAGGGTAAGGCGCACAGCCATTCGAAATGGGGCTGGGAAACCTTTACCGACGCTGTGGTCGATGCCGTTAACCGCTATCAACAAGGTGTGGTCTTTTTACTGTGGGGCAGCCACGCACAGAAGAAAGGCATGCAAATCGATACCAGCAAACATCATGTACTGAATGCACCGCACCCCTCACCGTTGTCTGCACACCGGGGATTTTTGGGTTGTAAACACTTCAGCCAGACTAACCAGCTTCTGAGCAGCCAGAGTAAGTCGCCCATTGACTGGCAGGTATAAACCGCCAGCTAATAAGCTACTTTGTCGCCCGCTTTAAAACACAGACACCCTAAACGCAAACGACCACATCAATGATGTGGTCGTTGTGTATTCTTAGCGTGCGCTGTCTTCTAAAGCCAGGTCAAAACTCATGTCGATATCAGCGAGTTCCTTTTCTAGTTGATACCGGTCTTTAATTGCTTCGATTTCTCTCCACTTTCGTTTTTTGCTTTTGGTTTTGGTTGAAGTTTCGTCTAGGTTAAGCATTGCAAATAGATCTGAAGTATCCACGGAGATCTCCTTGTTATTACCGCTAACTACACTGTCAGTGTGTCTTTATTGACCCCTGACAATTT
>Ga0213831_1000520_pt1 | contig 22543 bp, 21 predicted proteins | sample SWATP12_FD_163421 | JGI IMG/M metagenome (GOLD analysis project Ga0213831, IMG submission 163421) | Coastal seawater microbial communities from Marineland, Florida, United States - SWA TP1 #2 | ecosystem: Environmental > Aquatic > Marine > Coastal | place: USA: Florida | collected 2016-08-06 | reverse complement strand
AGCCAAGTTTCAATAGTAAGTAGCAAGACGTAGTGTTCCCCCTTAGCTCAGTTGGTTAGAGCGACGGACTGTTAATCCGCAGGTCCCCCGTTCGAGTCGGGGAGGGGGAGCCAACTTACTGGCTCCAGCTCTATTTAAGCAATCCCCTCTATTACCCAAACATTCTTAAATTCAATGCATAGTAGCGTTATGTTTGTTATATGTGTTTTTTCAATTTCGATTGCTAACGCATTATGACCCGCATTGTTTTTCTTGTTCAGCTCCTGGTTGTTGCTCAACTGCTGTTTAGCAGTTTCAGCCTGGCACAAACCGTATCCACCCCGTCGCCATCGGCCCTGGTGTCTGCGCAAAGCTGGCAGATTCTGCAGGAAATCGTAAGTGACGTTGGCGCCCGCCCTGCAGGCAGTTCTAATGAACGCAGGTTGCTGCATGACTTTACCAACCGGTACTGGAGACATAGCACAGAATTTCCCATTAACAGTCAGCCGGTAACCTTTACTGTAAAGGGCAACGAACAGCAAAGTGCTAATGTTTGGATTACCTTCCCAGGTAAGTCAGAGGGGCATCTCGTAATTGGTGCTCACGCTGACTCTACAGGAGAAGGTGTAGGTTCGCAGGGCGTAACAGACAACGGTATCGCCGTAGCGTTGCTGTTAGCTCTTGGCCACCAGCTTAGCACCATGGAACTCAAAGACTCTGTAACCCTGGTGCTGTTTGGTGCCGAAGAAGTGGGTTTGTTTGGTTCGCAAGCTTTCACAACAGCGCTTAAGAACGACAGTCGTTTCTTAACCGGAGCGCCCTTCCCCACTGCAATGATTAATCTGGATACTATCGCAGGTGGTGATCACCTGTATATTCACAGCCCGACTAAGAAACCCTATAAACGTTGCGATAAAGTCGATAACTATAATTCGTCTGCGTCGGTGCGCGATGCACTGATGAGTGTTGCCAGCGCAAACTCCCTGCCGTTTGGGTTACATCCTGCTTATCCTGGCTATCCACATGGCGAGACCGGTGAATGGTCAGATCATGCGCCTTTTGCCTGTGCAGGTATTCCTGTCGGTTATATTGAAGCCACCAATTTTTCGATTAATGGGCGTGATGGCTTTGACGGCTACTCACAGTCACTGCATCCATCACTGTGGGATTGCCTCAACCGCAGCGAAAAAACCGCCTGTAATCGCGAACAGGAACAACGCTGGGGGTATATCTGGCATACCGAGGCTGATCGTTTGGACAAATTAAATCAACTTTACCCCGAACGCCTGCAAACACAATTGAATGCGGTCACTGAACTTCTGTTCAATTTTATTACCAGCGATCAGTCACTCCGTTCTACCAGTAACTGATCTTCACCCGCCTCTTCCTCATACAAAGGCGAAAAGGTGTAATACATCGCCATTTAATTGGTTAACCAATCGGTTAGCTAGCAAAAACTAAGTCGAACAACATTGTTAATTGCAGGCAAAATATTAGATAATACGGAGCTAATATTTATGGCCTGTCCGGCACTATAGTCAAACAGGCCCTGATGGCAAAATTCTGAATAACGGCGTAAGCAAAACCTGATGACCGAATTTCTACTGTTACTGATCAGTACAGTCCTGGTAAATAACTTTGTTCTGGTGAAGTTTCTCGGACTCTGCCCGTTTATGGGTGTGTCCAGTAAGCTCGAAACCGCCATAGGCATGTCAATGGCCACCACCTTCGTGCTAACGCTGGCATCTGTGTGCAGCTATCTGGTTGAAACCTACCTGCTGCAGCCTCTGGGTATCAGTTTCTTGCGCACACTTAGCTTTATTCTGGTCATTGCTGTAGTGGTTCAGTTTACTGAAATGGTCGTTCACAAAACCAGCCCGACGCTGTACCGGTTGCTGGGTATTTTCCTGCCCCTGATTACCACCAATTGTGCAGTACTTGGGGTGGCTCTGCTTAATCTCACCGAACAGCATAATCTGGTAGAAAGTATTGTGTATGGTTTCGGCGCCGCGGTAGGGTTTTCACTGGCCATGATATTGTTCGCCGCTATGCGCGAAAGGCTGGCAGCCGCCGACGTGCCTACGCCGTTTAAAGGCGCCTCTATCGCTATGATCACGGCCGGATTAATGTCACTGGCCTTTATGGGCTTTAGCGGACTGGTTAAGTTGTAATGTTACTATCTTCATTAATTGCGCTGGGACTACTGGCGTTGGCATTCGGGCTGGCCCTTGGTTATGCAGCAGTTCGCTTTAAAGTGGAAGGCGACCCGTTAGTTGATCAGGTTGATGCTATTCTTCCTCAGACCCAGTGTGGACAGTGTGGTTACCCTGGCTGTCGTCCCTATGCAGAGGCCATTGCCAATGGTGATGATATCAACAAGTGCCCACCAGGCGGTGAATCCACCATTAAAGAGCTGGCTGAGCTGATGGGCGTGGAAGCCAAACCGCTGGATGCTGCGCACGGTGAAGACGCCGCGCCTAAAGTTGCCTACATCCGGGAAGACGAATGTATTGGCTGTACCAAGTGTATCCAGGCTTGCCCGGTAGATGCCATCGTTGGCGCAGCAAAACAAATGCACACGGTCATTACCGATGCGTGCACAGGTTGCGATCTCTGCGTGGAGCCCTGCCCGGTAGATTGTATAGATATGGTCACGGTGGAGCCCACTACCGCCTCCTGGCAGTGGGATTTTAAGCAAACACCCCGTGGCGACATTCCGGTTAAAGTGATTTCCTGATATGCCGTATGATTTTGAGCAGATAGTCGAGCGCATCGACCAGCAAAAATTCTGGACCTTCCCCGGTGGTGTGCACCCGGACGGGCGTAAGCACCTGTCCAATCAAACGGCAATCAACACCTTGCCACTCCCCAAACAGCTGGTTATCCCGGTAAAACAGCACATTGGCACCGCAGGCGCTTGTCTGGTGTCGGTTGGCGATAAAGTATTAAAAGGGCAAACGCTGACCAGCAGCCCGCATCCTTTTTCAGTGCCGGTACATGCGCCAACTTCGGGATTGGTCACTGCAATTAAAGATCGCACCACAGCACATCCCAGCGGTCTGCCAGAGCTTTGTGTGGTTATTGAGGCGGATGGCAACGATACCTGGACAGCACTCAAACCTATTGAAGATTACCAACAACAGACTAAATCATCGCTGATCAGCGCTATTTGCGAGGCTGGTATCGCCGGCATGGGCGGCGCGGGCTTTCCTACCCATATTAAATCCACCGCGCGGAAAAAAGTTGAGTTCCTGATCATCAACGGGGTGGAATGCGAGCCATATATCACCGCCGACGACCGTTTAATGCGTGAGTTTGCCTGGCAAATACGCCAGGGAATAGACATTCTGAGTCACCTGATTGAGCCGAAGGTGGTGATCATCGCCATTGAGGACAATAAACCTGAAGCTTTCAAAGCCATGCAGCAGGTGTGTACCGATACGCCGGCTATCCGCGTTGTGCAAATCCCCACTAAATACCCGGCAGGCGGCGAGAAACAACTGATTCAGGTGTTAACCGGGCGAGAAGTGCCCAGAACCGGTCTGCCGGCAGACATTGGTGTGATGATGTTTAACGTGGGCACCTGCTACGCCATCGCCGATGCCATTTTACACGGTAAGCCATTAATACAGCGGGTGGTTACCGTAACGGGTGAGGCGGTGCAAAAACCACAGAATGTGTGGGCACTGATTGGAACTCCCATAGAGCACCTGCTCAGCCAGGCTCAGTATCAGCTAAAAAAGCAAAAATTGCCCACGGTGATCATGGGCGGCCCGATGATGGGCTTTACACTGCCCACCGTTGAGGTCCCCGTAGTAAAAATCACCAACTGCCTGCTGATCCCCGCCAAGAAGGAATTAAACCTCAGTCAGCGGGAGCTGGCGTGTATTCGCTGTAGTGCCTGTGCCGATGCCTGCCCGGTAAGTCTGCTGCCACAACAAATGTACTGGCACAGTAAGGCGCTGGAGCTTGATAAAGCTGAAGAATACAACCTGTTTGACTGCATAGAATGCGGTGCCTGCGCTTATGTTTGTCCCAGTGAAATTCCGCTGGTGCATTACTACCGTAAGGCGAAAGCACAAATCAGAATACAACGCGACGATAAAGACAAAGCAGAAAAATCCAAACAGCGTTTTGAGGCCCGCAAGGCCCGCCTTGAAAAAGAAAAGCAGGAGCGTGAAGCCAAGCATAAAAAAGCCGCCGCTGCACGTAAGCAGGCCACACAACCGGCCACTGGCGAAGACGGCGGAGCAAAAGATAAAGTAGCCGCAGCACTGGCCAGAGCAAAAGCTAAGAAGGCCGAACAGGCGCAGGCAACTGAAAACCCGGTAAGTACCGAGACTCAACCTGACGACAACAAAGCCAAAGTCGCCGCCGCGATTGCCCGGGCAAAGGCTAAAAAAGCCCAACAAACCGAAGTACCTACAGTTGATTCAGAAGGCAGTGTTGACGACGAACGCAAGGCAAAAGTCGCCGCTGCAGTGGCCAGAGCTAAAGCGAAGAAAGCCGCTCAGCAATCAGAACAGGACAACATTGCAAACGCAAGTGACTCAGCACCCGCAGAAAGCGCTGAAGACGCACGAAAAGCCAAGGTAGCCGCAGCGGTGGCCAAAGCAAAAGCGAAGAAACAAGCAGCGTCAGGTACGCCAACAGAAAGTACTGCCGAATCAGACGATGACAGCGATAGCCGGGAAGCTCAGCGTAAAGCTAAAATTGCTGCTGCGGTGGCCAAAGCAAAGGCTAAGAAGCAGGCGGCGGAGCAAGCCGGGGGCGAGCCGCAGAATCCAGAACATGCACCAGCAGAGTCCGCGGAGGAAGACGACTCGCCGGAAGCTCAGCGCAAAGCTAAAATCGCCGCTGCTGTCGCCAAGGCAAAAGCTAAAAAACAAGCGGCTGAGCAAGCCAACAGCGAGCCTCAGGCAACCGAACATGAAGCGGCTGAGCAAGCCGGGAGCGAGTCTCAGGCAACCGAACATGAACCGGCAGAGCCCGCGCAGGACGAAGACTCACCGGAAGCACAGCGCAAGGCCAAAATCGCCGCTGCGGTTGCCCGCGCCAAAGCTAATAAAGCGCAGCGAGAAGCCCAGCAAAGCGGCTCAGAGGATAACGAATAATCATGAAGTTAGTACTATCGAGCTCCCCTCACCAGCATGTGCGACGCCGTACCGATCAGGTTATGCGACTGGTCATCTACGCCATGGTGCCCGGTGTGATAGCCCAGCTTTACTTTTTTGGCTGGGGCGTGCTGGTACAGATGCTTATTGCTCTGGTAACCGCTTTGGTTTCAGAAAGTGCGATTGTGGCCTTACGAAAACGTCAGATTGGTCAGGCGCTACAAGATTACAGTGCCGTGGTAACCGCCCTGCTCTTAGCGGTTAGCTTGCCGCCACTGTTACCATGGTGGATGACCGTTATCGGGACGTTTTTTGCTATTGCAGTCGTCAAGCAACTGTACGGCGGTCTTGGATTTAACCTGTTTAATCCGGCCATGGCAGCCTATGTGATGCTGCTGATCTCTTTCCCGGCTGCAATGAGCAGTTGGTTGCCACCCGGCGAATTGGCCACTCATGCCGTCACCTTCGGCGATGTTGTCAGCGTGATTTTTACCGGGTTTAGTCAAAGCGGGTATGATATTAACCAACTCAGAGCCGGTATAGACGGCGTCACTATGGCAACCCCACTGGACTATGTCAAAACCCAGGTGAGCCAGGGTTACACTTATTCTGAGGCCATTAATCACCGGCAATTTACCGACAGCTTATGGTCATCTGCCAGTCTGGGCTGGAGCGCCGTGGCGCTGGCCTACACGCTGGGCGGTCTGGTGTTAATTCAGCAGCGGATCATCAGTTGGCATATCCCTGCTTCGCTTATCGCTGGCGTTGCCGTCACTGCCACTTTTTTATCTATGATTAATGGTGATGTTTATGGCTCGGCACTATTTCACTGTGTTAACGGGGCCGTATTATTTGGCGCTTTCTTCATTGCCACCGACCCGGTTTCAGCATCCACCACGCCCCGCGGTCGGCTTATTTTTGGCGCCGCCATCGGCTTCTGGACGGTTATTATCCGGACTTTTGGTGGCTATCCCGACGCCATCGCGTTTAGCGTAGTGATCATGAATATGGCGGTACCGCTTATCGATTATTACACGCAACCCAAAGTTTATGGCCAGCAGCAACCAGTTAAGCAAACGCAAGGAGAGCCCTGATGCCGTTAAACAGCATTACCAAAAACGGCCTTATTCTTACCGGTTTTGCCTTAGTGACTACTGGCCTGATTGCCATTACTTTCGACGGAACCAAACAGCGTATTGAAGAGCAGCGGGCGAAAAAGAAACTGGCAACCCTCAACGAGGTTGTTCCGCCGGCCCTGTATGATAATCAGCTTTACCTGGACTGTATTACTATAGACGCCAGCGCTCTGGGCGATGAGCCCAAATCGGTATACCGCGCACGCCAAAACGGTAACGACGCCGCCCTGGCGGTGGAATTTACAGCTCCCGATGGTTACAGCGGTAATATCGATCTGATAGCAGGCGTTGCTATCAACGGTGAAGTACTGGGCGTGAGAGTATTGTCACATCAGGAAACTCCGGGGCTTGGTGATAAAATTGAAATGAGCGTCAGTGACTGGATGCTGTCATTTAATGGTAAATCATACAATGAAGACCAGGCCAAGCGCTGGCAGGTAAAGAAGGACGGCGGTCAGTTTGACCAGTTTACCGGCGCAACAATAACTCCCAGGGCTGTAGTAGGCAGTGTAGCGCGCACATTGGCTTATGTTGAGGCTAACCAACACCAGCTGTTCAATACGCCAAGTAATTGTCAGGCTGCAGCGCAGACCGGAGGACAGCATTAATATGTTTAAGCAGCTCACCATTGATGGTTTATGGAAAAACAACCCTGCACTGGTTCAGCTTCTCGGGCTTTGCCCGCTGCTGGCAGTTACATCAAGCGTTATTAACGGTCTGGGCCTGGGTCTGGCTACGGCGCTGGTACTTATCGGTTCCAATGCAACCGTGTCTATCATTCGCCATTGGGTAACCCCGGCAATACGCATTCCGGTATTTGTGATGATCATCGCCGCTTTCGTTACTATTATTCAGTTGTTGATGAATGCTTTCACCTACGAGCTTTACCTGGCTCTGGGAATATTTATCCCTCTTATTGTGACTAACTGCGCCATTATCGGCCGCGCGGAAGCCTTTGCATCGAAAAATCCTTTACCGGTTTCGGCCTTTGATGGCCTGATGATGGGCTTAGGCTTCACGTTTATTCTGGTGGTCCTCGGTGGACTCCGGGAACTACTGGGTAACGGCACCCTGTTAAACGGTGCAGAGCGTCTTTTTGGGGTAGGAGCGGAAAGCTGGAAAGTCACTGTTTTTACCACTGAACACCCCTTTTTACTGGCCATCTTACCGCCGGGCGCGTTTTTAGGTATGGGCCTGCTTATTGCTGTTAAAAACATTATCGATAAGAAAATGGCAGAGCAAGCCGCTGCCAGTGAAACCAAAACCGTTGTCCGAGCCCGGGTCACTGCAGAGAGTTAGAAGTCATGAATAAAGCCAAACGACTGGAAATTTTAACCCGTCTTCGTGATGCCAATCCGCACCCGACCACCGAGCTTAATTTCTCCAGCCCTTTTGAGTTGCTCGTGGCCGTAACGCTATCGGCACAGGCAACGGATGTCAGTGTAAATAAAGCAACTGACAAACTTTTCCCGGTTGCCAATACGCCAGAGGCCATTTATGCACTGGGAGTAGAAGGATTAAAAGATTACATCAAAACCATTGGTCTGTTTAATTCAAAAGCACAAAACGTCCATAAGCTTTGCCAGATCCTGATTGAACAACATGGTGGTGAAGTACCGGAAAGTCGTGAGGCACTCGAAGCCCTGCCCGGCGTAGGCAGAAAAACGGCTAATGTGGTGCTCAATACCGCGTTTGGCTGGCCGACCATTGCGGTGGACACCCACATTTATCGCGTATCGAATCGCACCAAATTTGCCATGGGTAAAACGGTAGAAAAAGTAGAAGAGAAGCTGCTTAAAGTGGTACCCAAAGAGTTCAAGGTCGACGTACATCACTGGCTTATCCTACACGGACGCTACACCTGTATCGCCCGCAAGCCTCGTTGTGGCTCATGCATTATTGAAGATTTGTGTGAATTTAAGGACAAGGTGGACGACTAGTTCCGGCACCTCGTTTGTACTCAAAAGGGGTCATTCTTCTGGCTCTGAGCCTGTTACGAGCGGCCGCCTACAAACGGCCGCTACCTATCAGCCCGGCTATCATACCGGTGAAGCCAACTATCAGCGCGCCATAGAGCCCGATATTGCCCCAGCAACGCTGCCAAAAGGCCTGACGCTCTGATTCAGCGGATAGCGGTTTACTGACGAACAGGTCATACATTATAACCCGTTGCATTTTCCTGGTCTGCACACTTAAACCACCCGCAAATAGAGTATAAGCCAGCACCGGCATCACCCAACCGGTGGTTAACTCATAAGCCCCGGCCAGTAACACGCCGCTTATCAGTACCCAGATGACGGTGATTTTGCGCAGCTGTTTAAGGCGCACTTTCTGACTTTCGATGGTCATATTCTTCAGTGGTAACCGGGTACTCCAAAACACACTCAAGGCCCCCAGTAAAGCGGCAAAGAAAGCACCGCTTAGCAGTATTTTCATCACACCAGCACCGCCAGATTTCGCTAACACGGTTCCACCAGAGGCCTGGGCAGGCGCGCTGACACTTGCTCCGGCCAGCAATATGGAAGTAATAGTTAACGTCGGCGCGGTGGTTAAAATAAGCTGACCATAGCGGTCCAGCAAACTGGCTTTTAAGGCTTTGCGTGCCCGGCTTAGCCGCTGGCGAACCAGCTCCGGTGACACCGAGAGTAACTCAGCCACCTGACTGGCAGACTGGTCTTCCCGGTAATACAGCAACACCATTTCGCGACTTTCTTCAGGCAGCTCATCGACCACTTGTTTAAGGATCAATCCGGTTTGTTCGCGGTTCAGGCTGGTCTCTGGCGGCAATTCGTCATCACAATAAGCGGCGAACAAGGCATCCGCCTCCTCACCACCCACACGGTCTGCCAGGCGATTATCGCGCAGGTAATTATAGGCCGCGTAGCGCGCCGACTGACGCACCCAGGGTAAAAAACTGGCCGCATTTTTGAGCGTGTGCAGCTTTTGCCAGCAACTGATAAATACCTGCTGGGTAATTTCCTCGCTGGCATCAAGATCGCGGGTTATCGACAGTGCAATGCTGGCTATGGTATTACGGCTGGCCGCCACCAGCCGGTTAAATGCCGATTCATCGCCGCGCTGCGCGGCAATCACATCGTCACTTGAAATCACGCTTTGTGCAGTCATTCTTTTGCTCCATGCTGTTGTTCATTGTGCCCACTATGCAACGATTCGCCGCCTGCAGCATTGCTATTGGCAGACCAAATCGCCACCACAATAGCCACAATTACACCAAGCGTTCGGGTACGGGTGTTGTTACATAACCTTCTCAGCGATTTCTTCATCAGAGTATCTTCCTTATTTAACCGTGTTTATTAAAGAAACCGCTTCCACCAAAAGTGTGACAGATAATTAAAAAATAATGTCGATGCGTGCTTTTTATTTAGTCAGGCTTTCAAACCAGCTATTTAGCCCGCTGGTCACAATTTACTTTAATCTGCCAGGCAGATTAATTACAGTGCCACAATAAACTTTGTCACTGTCATACTGTTGAAAAACAGCTGAATTATATTGCCTGATTAAGGAGCTTTTTATGCGAATGTTACACACCATGTTACGGGTTAAAGACCTCGACACATCCCTGGCGTTTTATGTTGATACCATGGGCATGAAGTTACTGCGTAAAAGCGAGAATACCGAGTACGAATACACCCTGGCATTTGTAGGTTATGCCGATGAGTCGGAGCAAGCAGTCCTGGAATTAACTTACAACTGGGGAGATAACGAGTACGACCTGGGCAATGCCTATGGTCACGTTGCCTTTGCCGTCGAGGATATCTATGCCTTTTGCGAACAGCTGGAAGCAAAAGGTGCGGATGTTTATCGCAAACCGGGGCCGGTAAAAGGCGGTAAAACCGTGATTGCCTTTGTTCGCGATCCTGACGGTTATGCCATTGAATTAATCCAACCTGAGTAACCATTTGTGTTAAACGTCTCTGTAAGAACACTGCGAATCCTGTCACTGACCGCTCTGGTGTCATTTCAATCCATGGCGTTCGATATCATTGCTCACCGCGGCGCGTCGGGTTACCTGCCTGAGCATACGCTGGCATCCACGGCCATGGCTTACGCCCAGCAACCAGACTACATTGAGCAGGATCTGGTGATGACCGGCGATGGCCACCTGGTGGTGTTACATGATATTCATCTGGAAACGGTCACCAATGTAGAAACGGTTTTCCCCACCCGGCACCGCGAGGACGGGCGTTATTATGCGCTGGACTTTACCCTGTCTGAACTCAGGTCACTAAACGTCCACGAACGCACCGATGCAAAGGGTAAACAGGTCTACTCAAATCGTTATCAGGGCAACGGTCAGTTTTCTGTTGCAACATTTGAGGAACATATCAGCACAATCCTTTCTCTTAATGCTACTACCGGTGGATCCGTGGGTTTGTACGCTGAAATCAAATCGCCTGCCTGGCATCGGGAACAGGGCGTTGATATCAGTAAAGCTGTACTTAACACATTGCGCGAACATCAACTCGATGATCCCAAAGCTAACATTTTTATTCAGTGCTTTGATTTTGCTGAAATTAAACGTCTGAGAGAGGAACTTGGGGCCGAGGTAAAACTAATACAGCTGTTGGCAGAGAACAGCTGGAACGAAACCCCAACAAACTATGATAAATTAAAAACACAGGAAGGTATCGAAGAGTTATCCCGTTATGTTCAGGGTATTGGACCATGGCTTGGTCATGTAACCCGGTATGAGGGTGGCAAACCCACGACTGAGTTAACCCCCTGGATCGAAACCGCAAAACAACAAGGCCTGTTAATTCATCCCTATACTTATCGTACAGATGCTTTACCGCCAGGGATAAGTGCAGATCAGTTACTGATGCTGATCATAAAAAAATGGCAGTTTGACGGGCTGTTTACCGACCAGGTTCCGCCGGTAAAGCGCTTTTTACAAAGCCAGTAACCACCAGCCCAATAAAAAAGCCGTGAAAGTTATCGCGGCTTTTTTATGCTTCAACAGATTCAGGATTTTGCCATCCTGACTACTACCCTGCGGTTCGTTGCCCGCGACTGACTGGTGGTATTGGGCGCAATATGCCGTTTCTCACCATGCCCGGTTATTTCGATGCGATCCTCACCTACGCCTAAGTCGGTAAGGAAATTTTTTACTTCGTTGGCGCGTTTTACCGATAGCTGCTGGTTATTCCAGGAGCCGCCGTAGCTATCGGTATAGCCATCAAGCAGCACCAGTTCCAGTTCGTTATCCTCACGCAAATAGTCGCCTATCATTTGCAGGCGTCGTTTGGAATATTTGGACAACTCGGTAGAGTTTTTCTCATAGCTCAGCACTGTGTAGCTGATGTCGTCAAAACTGTATGGCAGTAAATTGGCCACACAGCTGACAAACTCCTGATACACCGGCGCAAAGTTACTGGCGTTAAGGCCTACGGCAACCTTATCATTCGGGTTGTACCAGTCCTGATAATAAATGGTTGGCCAAAACCCTTTTTCCAGCTCGCTAAGCATGGTCCAGGCGGTATCTTCGGGCAAGTCACCATCGTACTGGGTGCGCAAGGTCATATCGGCAATTTGCCGGGCCCTGACGCCGGGCATCCACTTCGGGGGCACCGCATAAACTGCGGCCGTGCCAAATTTCTTAGGCAGCAGATTCATATCCAGCACAAACTCCATATTGAGCTGCTTGGACGCTTCACTGGTAAACTGGGCTTCACCGTATCCGGGTAATGCATGACTGAGAGTGCAGCTTAGCCGGGTTTGCTCACTAAGTTGCCACTGTGAGCTTTCTACCGTTGAATGGTACTGACGCAGCGATGCCTGCACAGGCGTAGCAGCCATACCCAAAAATCCAATGGAAAATGAAATAAGCGAAACCGATTTCAACATGTATAGCCTCAGCAATCGATAAACCTGTTAACCTTCGTCTCTATCTTATCGTCAACGAACAATAAAAGTTTAGCACCGGGTAGATAGTCAGCGCTAATATTGACATAATTCTCCTCCTGATGAGAACTTTGTTTGATTATCCGAAAACCGGGTCCATCCGCCATTACCGTCAGGTTTACTATTCAACCACCAGATATAGAGTGATATGTCACAAACAATTCCCCCTTTGTCACAACGCTTCAGAGGCTACTTTCCGGTTATCATTGATGTCGAGACTGCGGGCTTTAACGCCACCACCGATGCCTTATTAGAAATTGCCGCCGTGACTCTGAGCATGGACAGCAATGGCATGTTAGCGCCAGCCGAAACCTTTCATGCGCACATTACACCGTTTGAGGGGGCAAACCTGGAACAAGCTGCACTCGATTTTAATGGCATCGATCCTGACTGCGCTTTACGTGGCGCAATCAGTGAAGATGAAGCAATGAAAGGTTTATGCAAACATGTTCGCAAGCTGCAAAAAGCCGCGGACTGCCAGCGCAGCGTAATCGTGGCGCATAATGCCACGTTCGATCAGGGTTTTGTGAATGCGGCGATTGCACGTTGCAATATTAAACGTACGCCATTCCACCCATTTGTTTCATTTGACACCACCACACTCGCCGGGCTTGCTTTAGGGCAAACCGTATTGGTAAAGGCCTGTCAGGCCGCCGGCATCAGCTTTGATCAGAACGAAGCCCATTCCGCCCTTTACGATGCCGAAAGAACCGCCGAATTGTTCTGCTATATCGTCAATCGCTACGCCAGTCTGGGCGGCTGGCCATTGCCCGCACCTGACGAAAACTAAGTTTAGTAATTAGCACTATAGCCGTATAGTCAGGGATCGTCTGAACCAGAAAATCAAAGCAAAAAAAAGAGGCACCTGAGTGCCTCTTTTCATTAACTAAATCGTGATTAAAGTTCTTCTGATTTCTCAGACAGATACTTAGCTACACCTGCAGGGCTTGCGTCCATACCCGCTTTACCTTCAGTCCAGCCAGCCGGGCAAACTTCGCCGTGCTCTTCGTGGAAGTCCAGGGCATCAACCATACGTAGCATTTCGTCGATATTACGACCTAATGGCAGATCGTTAACTACCTGATGACGTACCTGACCTTCTTTGTCGATCAGGAAAGAACCACGGAACGCTACACCTGCTTCCGGATGCTCAACGTCATAGGCCTGACAAATTTCGTGCTTGGTGTCAGCAACCAGAGTGTATTTAACCGGGCCGATACCGCCTTCATTTACAGGGGTGTTACGCCATGCGTTGTGCGAGAACTGAGAATCGATTGATACACCAATCACCTCAACGCCACGCTTAGTAAATTCTTCGTAACGCTTATCAAAAGCAATCAGTTCTGACGGACATACAAAGGTAAAGTCCAGTGGATAGAAAAAGACAACGGCTTTTTTGCCTTTAATGGCTTCGCTCAGGGTAAAGCTGTCAACAATTTCACCACTGCCTAACACGGCTGCTGCAGTAAAATCCGGGGCTGGACGTCCAACTAGTACGCTCATATCTATTCTCCATTTTCATTATGTGAATGGCAGTAGTTGTGATCTATATCACATCAGTATCTGCTGCTGCCTGATATAGTGAGTGCAATAAATGAAAATACAATTGACCTTGCAGACTTTTTTAAACTCATCAGACCAGATGAGCTGCTTTTTCCCGGATATGTGACCGAATCGTCATAATTATGCACAAAATATTTGCAATAACCTCAAATAACAATTATTATCATTTGCATATTGGTATTGGAGTTTATCTTTTATGTATGTCTGCATGTGTTACGGTGTAACAGATACCGCGATACGCAAAGCGGTAACCGACAGTGGCGTTGGCAATATACGCGATCTGCGTGAGCAGCTTCAATTGGGTTCGCAGTGCGGCAAATGCATACAAATGGCCCAACAGGTCATCGACTCGACCATCATTAACGAAAGTTTATTTAAGGACGTTGGCTAACGTCCTTTTTTATGTCCTGTAGTTTTACCACCCCGCTTTTAACGCAATAAATCCATAACGCCCATCAAATCCCCCCGGACTAGTCGATGGATATTTTGCTCCGGCAACAAAGCGATGTGGATTTCGTTCGGGCTGGGTATTAAACACATTGTTCATCCCTACCATAAACTCCCAGCCGTCTGCCAGTTGATAGGACCATCGCGCATCCATAGTGAAACGCCCTGGCGCTTCGATATCGTAGCCCGCAGAAGCGTCGAGATGGTCTTCATAAAAGCTACCAAAATAATGAACTTGCCAGGCTAACTGGTGCGCGCCGGATGATTGCGTCAGACTGATGTTTGCCCGGTAAGCTGGCAGATTGTCCTCGAGCATTCTTATCCGCTGGGTCGTGAGATTTACGGTGTCGTTTCGTTGCTCATAATCCTGAGCTGTCACACGGATCACCTGGGTATCGGTCCAGTTTAACGTGGCTAACAACTGATGCTGCCAGCCCTGCCAGTCGAACTGCCAGTTAAACACCAAATCCAGTCCCCGGGTGCGGGTATCAAAATCATTGGTGAAAAACTTCGCGCTGCGATAGGTTTCAGCCTCTTCAAACCCCTGCTCAAGTAATAACCCGATGGTGTGTGCATCCAGTTCTATGGCCGACGTTGTGCTGATACGATCCGCTAAATAGATCTGATAGAAATCCACTGTAAGTTGCGCAGCAGGCGACAGACTGGCCATCAGGCCCACACTAAAATTAACCGATTCTTCTGGCGTTAATTCGCGGGCTCCCAGCTTTAGCGCCACGCTGTTGGTAGGGGGTAACGTGATCTGATCCTCCAGTCCATTAAGACCAAATTTAGTACTGATATTAATGATATTGCTCTGCCCGACAGTAGGTGCCTTAAACCCGGTACTCACCGAAGAACGATACGCAAGGGTTTCAGTGGCCTGCCAGCGAAGGCTTAGCTTACCATCTACGTGAGTACCAAAATCAGAAAAATCTTCCGCTCTGAACGCCGCCGTAGTTAACCAGGTATCACTTAAAGGCATGGTTAAATCTACATAAACAGCCCGTGTTTCTCGCTGCCACTCACCGGATGTTTCTGGTCGATAGCCCGGAAAGCCGTTAGCGCCCACCGAAAACCCAGCGCTCACTCCCTGGCGATTTTGCGCAAAACGTCCTACCTCGTAGGAAGCCTGCTCGCCAGCAATTTGCCGGTAACGTTCGCTACGCCATTCCAGTCCCAGCGCCAGCGTAAATGGCTCAAAGAAGCCGGTAGGCAGGCTTTTGAGGAGCCCGATACTGGCATTACGCTCTATTTGCGCAGCCCCTCCTGGCCGAAATGCGGTGGGCGAATCAGGCCCAAGCGAGGGGTTAACCGTGTTATTAATGTAATAACGAATACCAGAATAGCCTGCTCCTACACTTATATCGTACAGCCAGGCATTACCAAACTCACCGCGACTGCCGGCGTAAAAAGTGCCATCTTTCACCCGGCCACCAAAGCGCGGCGTAAACCCGCCAGGAAACCATTCGTTAAAAGCAAAGCAGTTACGCCCCAACGCACTTTGTACATCGGCAATTTGTTGGTATGCAGCACTAGCCAGTACATTATCACCCGTTAACAGAATGGTTGGGCATTCAATGCCTTCACCTAAGCCGTCCAGGTCGGCAATTAGCAGTTCACCAGGCTGGCTCGCACCAGCGACGAATACGCCCTGTCGGCGCTGCGGATTGCGGAAATAAAACTCCCCTTCCATATCCCGACTGGTGCCCAGCGCAAAAGCGTATACTTCATGCTGGCGGGAAACAGGCACAACCAGATTTGCCGCTAGTTTAACATCTCGATCCATGGCTGCACTGCCCCACTTTTGCGCGGGTATCGCGATAGCCTTATTGCCGGCATCGAGCAGTGCCTGGGCATCCTCGCGCTGAACACTGCGGTCGGTAGGATTTTGCTGTTGATACTCTGCACTCAGCTGCAGAGCCCCATTCTGGCCAATGACCAGCCCCTGACTTACCTGCACGCTGACCTGCTCTCCATCACCGGCTGAATACTGACCGCCAGTAAATATAATACTGCCCTGCCCGGGTGTACTTTTCAGTTTGAAGTTCATCACTCCGGCAATAGCATCAGAACCATATTGGGCCGCTGCACCATCGCGCAGCACTTCGGCCTGTTCAATAGCACTTACCGGCAATACCGAAATGTCCGGCCCCTGGGCACCATCAGACAGCCCGCCGCCCAAAAATGTGATCACGGCAGAACGGTGGCGGCGTTTACCGTTTACCAGCGTTAGGGTGTGATCAGATGCCAGCCCGCGAAGGTTTGCCGGTCGCACCAACATAGCCGCATCGTTAGTGGTTTGCGCACTGACATTAAATGATGGGATCACCTGAGTTAACGCGTCGAGCATGGTCTGACTGCCGGCAAAAAAAGGATTGTCGGTAGCAATAATATCCAGTGGCACTGCCGAATCGTAGGCTCCCCGCGCCGATGCCCGGTTACCCAGCACCGAAATACGCTCGTAGACTGGCCCTTCATCAATGGTTACTTTGGGGCTTTCTTTGCGGAGCGCGTTAGCTGGAGGCTCAGTCTGTCTGGGAACAATGGTCAGATAACCTTTGTTATCCCTATGAATGGTGAGAGGAGAGTTTTCTAATAAAAGGTTTAGCGCGTCCTCCAGAGTGTATTGCCCCTGGATCCCCGGCAAAACAACCTGCTGGGCCAGCTCAAAGGGAAACAACAACGTCGTTCTGGCCTGACCGGCCAGTTCGATAAGGGATTTATCGGCGGTTTGTGGCCTTACTGAAAAGTCATACTGCGGCGCTGTGGAGTATTCTTTAACAGCGCCCCAAACGGGTGCTGCCGGCCCGGCAGCCACCAGCAAAAAAGTAAAAAGCCAACAATGAGAACAACGTTTGCGCAATGTTACTTGTTAAAGTTAGGTAAAATTCCGCTAATAGTTACACAAAGCGGCAGGCCATGCACTTTTTTATCACGACCCGGATGTGGTATGCAGATGAATCGTCTTATCCGACCCTTCATAGGAGCTGATAGCAAAACTATTTTCCAGCGCAGCCAGCAAGCCTTTTATATCCCCTACCCGGAAATAGCCTGCTACCCGGGTAGCTTTAAGCGCATCATCATCAATCACAAACTTAACCTGTGTATAGCGGCTGATTTCCTGCAGCGCCTGAGGCAGTTGCTCGCCGGTAAAAACAATCTGGCCATCTTGCCAGGCAAGGCTCTGGGCAATTTCTGATTGCGTTAGCGACTCTCTGGGCGAGACTTTATCACTGACCAGCACTTTTTCGCCGGCGAACACCATTACGCCTTCCCGGGCAATCACGGGTTGCGGTTGTTGCTCTGAAGCCGGCTTATTTAACTGCGTGGAAACCCTGACTTTGCCCTCAGTTACGGTTAGCTCAAATGCCTTGTCCCGGGTAAACTGCATATTAAACGCGGTGCCTACCGCCGTTACCGCATTGTTACCGGCGGATACCGTAAAAGGTTTTGCCGGGTCTTTGGCAACCTCAAAATGCGCCTCGCCTTTAAGTAGTGCTACCTGACGGGAGTCGGCGTAAAAGGTCACATGAATTTCGGTATCGGTGTTTAAATAGACTTTTGAACCGTCAGCCAGAGTAACGGTTTTTTGTTCGCCTACCAGTGTCTGGCTGTGCTCCGTTAGCATTACCTGCCGCGCAGGTTCACCCGGGCTGCTCAGCCACTGCCAGCTGATTAGTCCGCTTAGCATAAACACAGCCGCAGCACTCACAAGCCAGCGTCTCGATGGTGATGCTTTTGTGGTGGTTGGCACTGGTGCCAGTTCTCTTACCGTGTTCATCACACTTATCTCATCCCACAGTGCAGCCATCTCTGCCAGTACTTTCTGATGAGAAGGATTGCTGGCGACCCAGTGTTTCAGCGCCTCGGTTTCCTGCGCCGTGAGCCCACGATCAATAGCGGCTATCCAGTCACATGCGGTAGCCTGTATGGTTTCTTTACTGTTGAATTGACTTACATTACTCATAACTACTATTGACCTACCCCAGATTTGACTGACTGTCGTCAGCACGCTGAGGCTGCTGTTGTCGTGCCAGGAACTGCGCGCATTGCATAAGCCCTTTAGCCACGTGTTTTTCCACTGTACTTTCACTGAGTTGCAGCAGTTCGGCGATATCGCGCTGACTCATATCGTACACTTTCTTCAGTAAAAAAACGCGCTTAACTTCCGCCGATAAACTTTCCGTTGCCTGGCAAAAATGAATAAAACGCTGTTTACTTTCAAACTGTTTTTCCAGTGACGCATCCATATTGCTGTGTGACAACAGATCCATATTATCGACCTGGTCATTCAGCTTATGCGCCGCCCGGGACACATGATTTAGGGCGAGATTACGCACCGTTCTTAACATGTAAGTCCGCTCGTACTGAATTTCCTGATTTAATTCAGCTTCATAACTTTTAACGAAGGCATCCTGCACTATATCTTCAACGTCGTTATCGTCCACAATATTTGCCACCGCTCGCATCAGGCGCTGGCGGTATTTCAAATAAGTTGCGGCAATTTTAGAGTGTCCGCTCATTGTTCTGTATCTGGCAACATGGCTACTATTACACTAAACAAACAACCGGCCGGGCTACCCCGGCCGGCCAGTGGCATTATTCTACCTTAAAAAGTGTAAATACCTCTTACATAATAAAAGCCACCGTTGATACCAATTGGTGAGGTTGTCGGATATTTAGAACCGGCAATTTCGTTATCCCACATCACGTTGCGATCGGGACGCTCATCAAACAGGTTTTTGGCACCCACCACCAGTTGCAGGTCATCAGTAAAGTGATAGCCCACTTCCATATCAAAGGTGAACTCAGCGCTGACATTATCGATAGGCAGCCCGGAGTCCAGGTGATCTTCATAAATGCTGCCAGCATAGTTCATGCGACCCAAGATACGCCAGTCACCATTAGTATGATTTGCTGTCAGGCTATAACGAATGGCCGGCAGGTTATCTTCCAGCATATGAATTCGTTCTGCTGAGATATTATCTGACGCATCATCGACGGTAGTCGATGTCCAGTTATAGGCCAGCGCAAGCTTGGTTTCACCGCCATACATGTCGAAAGAATAGTTAGCGACGATATCCACACCTTCGGTGGTGGTATCAAAATCATTGGTAAAGAAACTGACTTCAGAGAAGCTCGAGGCATCTTCTACGCCCTGAGCAAGCAAGGCTTCAATGTCTTCTTCCGTTAAGCGGATACCCGAAGTGGTGCTGATCCGGTCAGTGACTTCTATGTGGTAGTAATCCACGGTCAGGAACAAGCCGTTGTCAAACTCAGCTACCATACCAACGCTCATGCTTTCAGACTCTTCCGGTGTTAATTGTGCACCGCCCTTCTGAACAGAAATCGGATCGGTTGGCGGTAACGTTGCACGGTCGATAAGGCGACCATCGGTACCAAAAGCAGTCGTTACGTTACGCACGTTACTCTGGCCAATGGTAGGCGCTTTAAAACCAGTGCTGAAAGCACCACGAAATGCAATGGCATCCGTGGCCTGATAGCGTAGTGATAGTTTACCTTTCGTGGTGTCACCAAAGTCTGAGAAGTCTTCGTAACGAACGGCCGCTGTTAACAGCAGATCGTCAGTCAGGTAAGCTTCTGCATCCAGGTATAGCGCTATGTTATGGCGAGACGCTTCGCCTGCACTGCGGGCAGACAAACCAGGGAAACCATTCGAGCCAATACCAAAGCCCTGAGAGGCTAACGGACCAATAGCCCAGGATGCGGCATCACCAGCTTCACTCTCGTAAGTCTCATGACGGTACTGGAAACCACCGGCCAGATAGACCGGCTCAGACAACCCCATATCAATCGGCTTGGTTAAGTCGATGTCCAGTGATTTTTCGGTTTGGGTGTAAGTACCCGGTTTGAATGAGGTAGGTGTATCCGGCCCCAAAGAAGGATTGATAGTATTGCTGATAGCAAAGTCAACCGAGTTCTGACCGAAGTTCAGGCTTACGTCATATCCAATTTCATTGCCCAGTTCACCGCTGGTACCAAACACCAGTGACATGTCTTCCACAGTGCCACCAAAACGCGGTGTAAAACCGCCAGGGAACATTTCGTTAAAGGCAAAACAATTAGCACCTACTGCGGTAGAGTTATCCGCTATCAGGCCGTAATCCGCGTCATCGAGTACGTTACCATCGGTAATACGCACCAACGGACATTCAACGCCGGTACCAACACCATCCAAATCGCCCACTAACAACAGTGGCGTGCCATCTTCATCCGTGCCGCCATCGGCAACACCGCCACGGGTATGTGGGTTACGGTAGTAGAATCCACCTTCGACTTCACGCTCTGCGTAGTTACCAAACAGGTACAAGCGGGAATCATCGCTTAAATCCATTCCCAGGTTGGCAAATAACTTAAGATCATCTTTGATTTCCGGGCTACCCCAGATTTGGGCTGGATCGGCAACCGCGGTGTTGCCGGCAGCAATAAGTCCGGCAGCATCGTCACGCTGAACACTGCGCGAGGTTGGATTAGCGGTACGGTACTCACCGGTGAAGTTAGCAAAACCATCGTCACCCAAAGGTAAACCGATATTACCGCTTAACTGCATCATGTCACCGTCGCCTTCATAATGAGAACCGTAGCGGGCTTCAAACATGCCGCCTTCGGCACTGTCTTTGAGCACGAAGTTGACCACACCGGCAATAGCATCTGAACCGTACTGGGCAGCAGCACCATCCCGTAGTACCTCAACCTGCTTTAAGGCAGCGGCCGGGATCGTTGAAATATCAGGCCCCTGAGCACCATCAGACAGGCCGCCGCCTAAAAAGGTAATTACCGCGGAGCGGTGACGACGCTTACCATTAACCAGCACCAGGGTATGATCCGACGCCATACCGCGCAGGTTGGCCGGACGCACCAGAGTGGAAGCATCATTGATTGGCTGATCGTTAACGTTAAACGACGGCACAACCGTTTGCATCATAGATACCATGTCGGTAGAGCCCTGATTGACAAACTCTTCTTCGGAAATAATATCAATGGGTACCGCAGAATCCCCAATTGAACGCGGCGCCGCACGGGTACCGACAACAGCGATTTTCTCAACCGATTTGGCGTCGGCATCATCCTGAGCCAGAGCGGGGGTAGCAACAACACTGGTGGCTGCAACAGAAGCTGCCAGTACCAGACGAAGTTGCGCTGAAATTCTCGTCAAATTTGTTTTCATAATGGTTTCCCGGATTGTTTTTTTGGTCGGTACTGCCATCTGTTATGTTCAAACAAAATACCGGCCTTTTTATCTGTTTATTTTTACCTTCAACACTGCCTGGGCAAACCCTGGCAGCAACCGTTTTATAGACTCTAAACAGCTAATAAACAAACAAAAAATGCCAAATTAAAAATATATTTCAGAGTGATAGAGGATCTTGTTTTGTGACTTGTCTATAGGTATTTGGCCAGCTAAAAAAGGACTTCTTTCGGGGTGTCTTTGAGGTATATTTTCGCTTTAGCGGGCATAAAAAAACCGGCTGTGTTGAGCCGGTTTTTGCAATGATATTGGCTGACTATTCCGCTTTGGCTTTCTCGGCAGTTTCTTTAATCAGAGGCTGCAGTTCACCTTGCTGGAACATTTCCAGAATAATGTCACACCCGCCGACTAATTCGCCATCTACCCATAACTGAGGGAACGTAGGCCAGTTAGCATACGCTGGCAGCTCTGCGCGAATGTCAGGGTTTTGCAATATATCAACATAAGCAAACTGCTCACCACAGGACATCAGTGCCTGAGATGCCTGAGCTGAGAAGCCGCAGCTGGGTAATTTAGGAGAGCCTTTCATATACAGCAGGATCGGGTTTTCCGAGATTTGCTGCTGAATACGCTCTAATGTGGTTTGTTCACCGTTGTTTTCCATGAATGCCTCTTAACTTTTTACCTTTGCAGGGATATGTATGCATGAGCGCCACTTTTCAAGGGCGGGTAATCCCGATTGTACCATTAATATGTGCAGCGCATAAATTCTGATTTCACAGTTTGCCCTATCGTTAGTGATCCGATAAGTGCTTTTATGCCTATGATATAGCTAGCTGATGTTGGAGTTTCACAAGCGCTTGGGCTAACCTGTAATACAAATAGTCAGCCAGCTTGTTACGATACACAACAGCGTTTGGATTGGTTACCGGTTTTGTGACTGCGATGTAATAAGTTCCCACCGCCGCCAACTAACTCAAAAAAGAAAAATTTCATCTAATTGTCATTGGGTTAAATGAATCCGTCCCTATATCATAGGGTGTCGGGATAAATGACCGTTAGATAATAAGACTTATTCTGATAACAGACTACGTACAACTAACCAAGAAAATGGAGACTCATATGGCTTTTGAACTACCAGCGTTACCTTATGAAAAAGATGCTCTGGAGCC